>Ga0208327_1000090_pt1 | contig 24539 bp, 18 predicted proteins | sample LakMenEpi26Jun08_FD_150733 | JGI IMG/M metagenome (GOLD analysis project Ga0208327, IMG submission 150733) | Freshwater microbial communities from Lake Mendota, WI - 26JUN2008 deep hole epilimnion (SPAdes) | ecosystem: Environmental > Aquatic > Freshwater > Lake > Epilimnion/Euphotic zone ...
TGCCCTGATCATGAAAGCGACCTGCTCCTTGGCGGCCGCACCCTTACCGACCACAGCCTGCTTCACCCGCTTCGGCGGATATTCGTGGATGGAGAGGCCCGCTTGGGCTGCGGCCAGGACGGCCACGCCACGCGCCGCACCTAGCACGATGGCGGTGGCATAACTTTGGACAAAGATGACCTTCTCGATGGCTAGAGCCGTTGGCTGATGCTTGGTAATGGCCAATACGAGTGCTTCATGGATGGCGATCAGGCAGGCCTCCTGAGAAAGGCTGGCCCGGTTTCTCACCACGGAATACTCCAGACACCGCACCTTGGATCCGATCTCCTCCAACACCGCAAAGCCGGTTCCGCGTAGGGAGGGATCGACGGCCAGGATGCGCATCGGGCAAGATTATGACGTTTTCAGCATCCGGTCAAAGGGTCCGGATGGTGGACTGAAGGTTGTGTTGCGGATCAGCGTCCACCCTGCGGCATGAAGCCGCCCAGAGCCCCCGTTCCCTCCCAGGAAGCGGGACGGTTCCACGGAATGGAACTCACGGCCGCACGATCGGGGCTAGCGGTGGGTTCAGAGGCTGTTTGGCAACCAGTGAGAAGAGACAGAAGCGCGAGGGCCAAAGCCAAGCCGAGACGATGCATTTTCATCAGAGGAGTTTGGGGTCGGCTTCCTCGCCGGGGCCCATGTAGATGACGGTATCTCCGGGTTGAACGGTGAGTCCAGCACTGATGCTGTTAGCCACGATGTCGGCGATGGAAGTGGAGGGTTCCACAGAGGTAATGCGGACCTTGCCGACGCGTTGGGTGCCGCGCTTGATGATCATCTCGGCATTGCTCACCACTCCGTTGCGGTCCCCCAGGCTCAGGACCACGAAATTCCATGACGAATTGACCGCAAGGATGCGTCCTTCCAGACCGCTTCTCATCAACTTTGAGCGGCGCTGCGCCTCCTTTTCCCTGAGTGTGGAAAGTTGGGATTCCTGGTCCTTCAGCTTGGTCTGGAGACCGGTGGTGAGGATGTCCTTTTCCTCCAATTCCTTCTTAAGCTCTACGGTCGGGTCGGATGTGGGCTGGGCGGGCGTATTGACCTTGCTTTCAAGTTCCGTGATCCGAGCATCCTTGGCCTCAATGTCCGATTTTTGCTGGGCAAGCGAGGCGTCCTTGTCGGCAAGCTGCTTCTGAACATCCGTCAAGGTGCTGGTTGTCTTGCTGACTTGGGAGCGAGCCTCCATCAATTCGGACGCCGTCCGTTCCGCTTCCGTTCCGGCAATGGCCAGTTTCTCGTTGGCCGCCTTGAGTTCGGAAGCTGTTTTCTCCGCCTTCTTGGCATTGGCCGAGGACTCATCCTGAAACCTTGCAGACTCCGCTTTGGTTTCGAGCAGTTTGCTGCGGTTCATATAGCCAAGGGCAGCGGCAGCCAAAGAAAGAGCAACGACTACAATGACGAGAACTTTTTGCATTCGGAGAAATTGATCGGGGAGGTAAAGGGTGATTACTCATAGACGTATGGATCTATTCACTCAAGCTTCAAAAACTCCTTTCCGGAGTTGTTTTATAAGCATGAAGGGGTAGATTGGACTTGTCAGGGGCTATGGATGAAAGACCGGTGAACCCCGCCAGGGCAGGAATGCAGCAACGGCAGCCAGCTCTCTCTTGCCGTAGCTTCCTGACACTCTTTTTTTGGTGAGATGCTGTTGATGGAGAGTACGGGTAAGATAAAAAAGCACAGTGACACATTAAGGAAGCGCTGATGAAATCGCATAGAGGCCGTTGCTCCGCATCCGTTACGGCAGCCCGCTGCGGGGATGCTCGTGCCACGCCTTGCCCGCGGCCATTAGCTTGCCCGGTCGTTGCTTCGCATCCGCTACGGCTTTCCGCAACGGCCTCTATGCGATTAAATCAGCGATTCCTTAAGTCCGATTCCTATTGGGACTTGGTATGAGTCCTCTGTCCGCATAGTAACAATGTTGTCAGCAGGTCGGAAGTTACTCCGATGACACTTCCGTTGGATGAGGGGAGCCGGACTATGGTTGATGAGGAACTTGCGCATGGCTGCGAAGATGGCGCAGTTGCATGGTTTGCCGCGTTCCGTGCAGTCCTGCGGAAGTATGCTGAGATCACAGGGGTTCAGGAGGCTGCGGTAGGAGCGGCCATATAGCCACCTATGAAAGTGCCTCGAAGCGGGAGCGCAAATATGAATCCGTCATGCCCGCCACATAGTCCGCCACGACGCGGTGGAGGCCTTCACCTTCGAGGCGCGTGAGGCTGCGGCTACCCAGATGCGCGGGGTTGTTCACAAGATCGGCATAGACCGATTCCATCTGTCGGCAGGCCGTCTCATTGGTGCCCTGCACCTCCGGATGGTGGTAAAAATTCGCATAGAGGTGTCGACGCAGTTCGGCATTGCGGGATTTCAGTTCCGGGGAATAGCCGATGAGCTTCACGGGATGGCGGCGCACGTCGTCGACCATGGAGACCCCGGAGGAACGGATCGCTTCACGGCTTGTGGAGACGAGATCCTCGACCTCCCGGTTGATGAGGCAGCGAATGATGAACTTGCGGTGGGTGCGGGGACCGGCCGATGCCAGAAGGCCGGAGGATTCGGAAAAGGCCTTCTCGGAGGCCTCCTTCCAGAGCTCCAGCGACTCGAGATCCTTTTCGGCGAGCAATCCCGAGGCGAGTCCATCCTCGAGGTCGTGGCCGTAGTAGGCGATCTCGTCGGCGATATTCGCGATCTGGGCCTCGAGGGAGGGGCTGGGATGGGTTCCCAGACGCGGATGGTTGAGGGAGCGGTCGTGTTTCCTCAGTCCCTCGAGCACTTCGTGGGAGAGGTTGAGACCGGGTTGCTGGGGATAGCTCTCCTCGAGCACCTCGACGACCCTCAGGCTCTGCCCGTTATGATCAAATCCCCCGTGATCTTTCATCAGACGGTCGAGCGTCTCCTCTCCCGCGTGGCCGAAGGGGGTGTGCCCGAGGTCGTGGGCAAGGGAGATTGCCTCGGCCAGGTCCTCGTTGAGGCCGAGGGCGCGGGCAACGGTCCGACTGATCGAGGCGACCTCGATGGTGTGGGTCAGGCGGGTGCGGTAATGGTCACCCTTGCCGTTCAGGAAGACCTGGGTCTTGCCGTCAAGCCTGCGGAAGGATGTCCCGTGGACGATCCGGTCCCGGTCCCGCTGGTAGCACGAACGAAAGGAATGCTCCGACTCGGGCCTGAGCCGCCCGACGCTCTCCGAGGCGCGCTGCGCTTGGGGAGCGAGAAGGGCTTCGCGAGGGTCAGAAGACATGGGGAAAAGAATGAAACCTGAAAGCTGAAACTTGAAACCTGAAGAAGCGGGGAGGATGAAAAGTTAAAAAGGTTAGAAAGTTAAAACGATGACGGGAGGCTCTGGTTGCAGCGGTTCCTGACCTTTTAACGATTCAACGTCTTTAACTTTTTAACCTGATCCCTCCCTAGACGTTGAATCGGAATTCCATCACGTCGCCGTCCTTGACTTCGTATTCCTTGCCTTCGATGCGGAGTTTGCCCGCTTCGCGGCACTTGGCGGAGGAACCGAGCGTGTCGAGGTCGGTGAAAGCCATCGTCTCGGCGGCGATGAACCCGCGCTCGAAATCGCTGTGGATGACGCCGGCGGCGGCGGGTGCCTTGTCACCGGAGCGGATGGTCCATGCGCGGGTCTCCTTGGGGCCGTACGTGAAGTAGGTGCGCAGGCCGAGCAGGGTGTAAGCCCCGCGGATGAGCTTGCCGACGCCGCTGTCTGAGACGCCGAGGCCCTCGAGATATTCCTTGGCCTCCTCGGGGGGAAGTTCCGAGAGCTCGCTCTCGATCTGGGCGCTGACGACGACTGTTCCAGTGCCATGATGGGAGGCGGCGTAGTCCTCCACCGCCTTAACGTGGGGATTGGAGGAATAGTCTCCCTTCTCCAGCAAGGCTAGGTCCTCCTCGCGGACGTTGGCGGCGAAGAGCACGGGCTTGGCGCTCAGGAGGAAGAAGGTGGCGAGGAGCTTCTTCTCGTCGTCGGAGAGATCTGCGGTGGAGGCTGGCTTACCGGAATCGAGGTGGGGGAGAAGCTTCTGGCCGAGTTCGATCTCCGCTTTGGCAATCTTATCGCCGGTCTTGGCGGCCTTGGCCTGACGCTCGATCCTCTTCTGGACGGTGGCCATGTCGGCAAGGACAAGCTCCGTGGTGATGATCTCGATGTCGCGGACGGGGTCGACCGTGCCCGCGACATGGTGGATGTCTTCATTCTCGAAGCAACGGACCACTTGGACGATGGCGTCGACCTCGCGGATGTGGGCCAGGAACTTGTTCCCAAGGCCTTCGCCCTCGCTGGCTCCCTTGACGAGGCCGGCGATGTCGACGAACTCGATGGCCGCGGGAATGACCTTCTCCGAGGAGGCGAGTTCTCGAAGACGTTCCAAACGGGAGTCGGGGACGTTCACCACGCCGACGTTCGGCTCGATGGTGCAGAATGGAAAATTCGCCGCCTCGGCCTTGCGGCTCCGGGTAAGGGCGTTGAAGAGGGTGGATTTTCCCACGTTGGGGAGACCGACGATGCCTGCGCGTAACATCCAACCTTGCTACCTGAGTCCGGGCAGGGGAAAAACATCTTTTGAACATCCAAGTGAAAAAACTTTTCCGATGAAGAACCTCCAGACTCTCGTTTCCACCCTCGACACCCTACTCCGGACAGCCGAAATCGCAGACTATCCCGGCGCCGTGAACGGCCTCCAGATCGCCAACAGCGGCCGGGTCTCCCGGATCGTCGCCGCCGTCGATTCCTGCGAGGCGGTGATCAAGGAAGCCTCCAGGGAGGAGGGGACACTGCTGATCGTCCATCACGGGCTCTTCTGGAACGGATCCGCACCGGTCACCGGTCCCTACTACCGTAAGCTGAAGGCGGCGATGGAGGGAGATCTCGCCCTCTACAGCTCACATCTCCCCCTCGATCTGCATCCGAAGCTTGGAAACAATGCACTCCTTGCCCGGTCTCTCGGACTCACCGCGACCAAGCCGGTCATGGAACTCAAGGGGAATGAGGTCGGCCTGATCGGAAACATTTCACCCGTAAGCCGCGAACGCTTTGCCAAGAAGCTGACCGATGCCGTGGGTGGGGCCGTCCATCTGGCTCCGGGTGGTCCCGCCACAATCAGAAAGGTGCTTGTCGTCACGGGAGGAGCGGGGAGTGAGGTGTCTCGAGCTGCTGATCTCGGAGTCGATGCCTTCGTGACAGGCGAGGGCCCTCACTGGAGCTACACGGCCGCCGAGGAGTGCGGGATCAATCTCTTCTACGCAGGGCATTACGCTACGGAAACCTTCGGTGTGAAGGCGCTAGCCTCATGGCTCTCCGTAAAGACGGGCCTTCCCTGGAGCTTCCTCGATCATCCGACCGGGCTTTAATATGTGGACTGATGTGAAAAGTTAAAAGGGTTAGAATGTTAAACCGTTACAACGTGAACTGCAGCCCTGAGCGTGAAAGTTTTAGCTTCTTGGATCAGCCCCCTTTTAACCGTTTTAACGCTTCAACTTTTTAACCTGATCGCCGCGCACCATGCCGGTGAACGCTTCAGATATGTTTTCATGGTTCTATTGCTAAACAACCCGCTGTGAAGCCCATGAAACCGCTGGCTCGATCCTTCTTCAAGCGGGACGCGGTGCTCTGCGCCCGTGAGTTGATCGGATGCACGCTGGGTCTTGCGGGAACCTCCGGCGTCATTGTCGAGACCGAGGCCTATGCGGCCGAGGGTGATCCCGCCTGCCATACCTGGAATCGGCAGGGAGCACGCGATTTCGTATCCCGCAATGACCCCGGAACCGCCTATGTCTATCTGAACTACGGGATGCACTGGCTATTCAACCTGCTCGTGAAGGGAGGCGAGAGGGATGGTTTTGTGCTAATCAGGGCCTTGGAACCGCTCGGTGGAGTCGACCTGATGAAGGAGCGCAGGCGACGCGGGGTGGTGGAGGAACTCTGCAATGGTCCCGCCAAGCTTACCCAAGCACTGGGGATCACGGGTGATCACCATGAAGTCGATCCGCTCTCGGTAAGGGGATGGGTCCTTGCAAAACCTGAGAAAACGGTCGCCACGATCACCTCGAGGCGAATCGGAATCTCTCAAGCCACGGAATATCCGTGGCGCTTCTACATGAAGGGGAACCGCTGTGTGAGCTTTCCAGTTTAGCGCTCGCTCCTTGGCTGATTTTGGGTTAGGGATTTCCTTTCATTCTTCATCATTCAAGATTCATCCTTTTCCCCCTCTTCTTCATTTTCCTCTTCAGGGGGAGGTTCCGCCATCTTTTTGAGGACTTCGGTCATATCCTCTGCCTCGTCCCAGACCCCCCGGGTGACGTAGATCGGTGCCTTCTGCTGGGCGGACATGGCCAGGCAGTCGCTGGGCCTCGCATCAAGCTCGATCACTTTTCTCTGCTGGAGCTCGTTCTCCACAGTCACGATCATGCGTCCGTAATAGGTTGCCCCCTTGATGTCGTTGATGACGACGCGTTCGACCTTCGCTCCCAAGCCCGTGAGGAGCATTCCCATGAGGTCGTGGGTGAGGGGACGCTCGCTCTTGGTACCGTTGATCAGGAGGCTGATGGCGTTTCCGACAAGCGGATCCATGTAAATCACAAAGACCTTCTCGTCGTTGCCCAGAAAGACGGCGCTTCCCGTCGTGGTCGGGATGACGGCCCTGATTCCGATTTGGATGACATCCTTGGGGTTCATGGATTGATGATCGGGCGGGGAAGCCGGAAATGCACTTGGGGATTAGGCTTATCTTCCTTATCCCTGATACGCGGGATGGATGATGCCGCGACGGCGGTATTCCGCGGCCAGGACCAGGTAGTGATCGGCCCAGGATCCGAGTCCCGATTGCTCCTCGGCGCTCAGCGTCCTGACGATTCGTCCGGGTGATCCGACGACCATCGATCCGGGCGGGATCACCGTGTTCATGAGGACCGTGGTGTGCGCCCCGATGAGGCAACGCTCCCCGATCACCGCCCCGTCGAGGATGATCGCTCCCATTCCGATGAGCGACTCGTCGCCGATCGTGCAGGCGTGGACGATCGCCGAGTGACCGATCGTGACCCTCCTGCCGACCGTCACGCCGAGATCCGTCGCCACATGGATCACCGCGTTGTCCTGGACGTTGCTCTCCTCGCCGATCACGATGGGAGCGATGTCAGCCCTCAGAGAAGCCGATGGCCAGACGCTGGAGCGAGGTCCTAGCGTGACGGATCCCGAGAGGAACGCGCCCGGAGCGACGAAGGAATCGGTGCCGAGTGCGGGGCATCGGTCCAGGTGGTCGGACACGATATTCGCGAAGTAGTCAAGATGATCCGGATGCCGGAGATCGCTCCGGGGGTCGGCCGCGGGGTGAGTGTTCATGTGGTTTTTTTAAGATTTTTTCACAATGGGTGTTGACAGGGCGATTGGCTTTTTTTCTGATCTCCCTGTCACAACGACAACACCAAACCCAACCCAACACAACAATCCATGAGCAGCAAAATCCATCTCGTTGAATCCGTCCAGAAGTCCCTCGGCAAAGATGTCTCCAAGGCCCACGCCGAAAAGGTCGTGAATGCCGTCATCGACAGCATCAAGGGCCTCGTCAAGAAGCACAAGAGCCTACAGCTGATCGGATTCGGCACCTTCAAGGTTGTCAACCGCAAGGCCCGCAAGGGAATCAACCCCAAGACCGGCAAGGCCATCCAGATCAAGGCTTCCAAGAGCGTTCGTCTGACCCCGGGCAAGGCTTTCAAGCAGTCCCTCTAAGTTTCTAAGGGTTTCCCCCCACCCCGAGAAAACCCGTTATGCCAATCGGCATAACGGGTTTTCTCATGTTTAGGCACTTTCCTATCGCGTCCGGTTTTTGATACCATCCACCTTCCATGAAGAATCCTATCGTTGTTTCCGTCACCGGCGCCGCCGGACAAATCGGCTATTCACTCCTTCCCCGCATCGCCTCGGGTGAGATCTTCGGCCACGACCAACCCGTCTCCCTCAGGCTCATCGAGATCGAGCCGGGAATGAAGGCCCTGGCCGGAGTGGTCATGGAACTCAACGACTGCGCCTTCCCTCTCCTCGAGTCGATTGAGGCGACCTCCGATCTTGATCACGGATTCGACGGCGCCAACTGGGCCCTGTTGGTCGGTAGCGTTCCCCGCAAGGCCGGTATGGAGCGCAAGGATCTCCTCGGCATCAATGGCAAGATCTTCGTCGGTCAGGGGCAGGCGATCGAGCGCAGCGCTGCGGAGGATATCCGCGTCCTGGTGGTCGGCAATCCCTGCAACACCAACTGCCTTATCGCCATGAACAACGCGCGCGGCATTCCCTCGGAGCGCTGGCACGCCATGACCCGCCTCGACGAGAATCGCGCCAAGAGCGCCCTCGCCGAAAAGGCCGGCTGCCACAACCATGATGTCACCCGGATGGCGATCTGGGGGAATCATTCCAGCACCCTCTATCCCGACTTCGAGAACGCCCTGATGAACGGCGAACCCGTCGAGAAGTCGATCCCTGACCGTGCCTGGCTCGAGGGTGATTTCATCAAGAATGTGCAGCAGCGCGGTGCCGCCATCATTGCCGCCCGCGGACTTTCCTCAGCCGCATCGGCCGCCCATGCGGCGCTCGAGACCGTGATGTCGCTCAGAAAGACAACCCCTTCCGACGATTGGCACAGCGTCGCCGTAGCCTCCGACGGCTCCTATGGCGTCGAGAAGGGACTCATCTGCTCCTTTCCCATCCGCTCCAACGGCACCACCTCCGAGATCGTCCAGGGCGTGGAGCTCAGCGAGTTTGGCAAAGCCAAGTTCCAGCAGAGCGTCAACGAACTCCTCGAGGAGAAGGCGATGGTCTCCGACCTCCTGCCGAAATAAGGTTGATAGGCCGAAGGCTTTTAGACTGTAAGGAAAATGCCGGGGGCTCAGCCCCTAGAATATCCTTCGGCTTTTCAAGCCCTCTGCTTATGAATCCCTTCTAACAGCCTTCAGTCTAATCCGCTAAATACCTTCCTATGTCCTCCATCCCTGAGGCCGACCCCGCCACGCACCGCTCCGAGATCGACAGCATGGGAGCGATCCCCGTACCGCATCATCGATACTACGGGGCCCAGACTGCACGTTCCCTGATCCATTTCGACATCGGTAACGACACCAAGCCACCCGAACTGATCAAGGCCCTGGGCCAGCTTAAGAAGGCCTGCGCCCTTGCCAACAGGGATCTTGGGAAGCTCTCCCCCGAGAAGGCCGACCTGATTGCCCGGGCCGCCGACGAGGTGATCTCGGGTAAGCTCGACGACCACTTCCCTTTACGCATCTGGCAGACCGGAAGCGGCACCCAGAGCAACATGAACGCCAACGAGGTGATCTCCAACCGCGCTATCGAGATGGCTGGCGGGGAACTCGGTTCCAAGAAGCCTGTCCATCCCAATGACGACGTGAACATGTCGCAGTCGTCGAACGACACCTTCCCCACGGCCATGAATATCGCGGCCGTAACGGTTCTCCGTGAGGTGTTACTTCCCGCCGTGAAGGAACTCCGTGCGGCCCTGGATGCCAAGGCCGTCGAGTTCGCCGACATCATCAAGATCGGTCGCACCCACCTGCAGGATGCCACCCCCGTCACCCTCGGACAGGAATTCTCCGGCTATGTGGCGATGCTTGACGCAGATCTCCACCGGATTCAGGAGAGCCTCCCTGGCCTCGAGTCCCTCGCCATCGGTGGTACTGCCGTCGGCACCGGACTCAATTCCCATCCCAAGTTCGGCGACACTGCCGCCGCCCATATCGCCGCGATCACCGGGCATCCGTTTGTCTCCGCCGGGAACAAGTTCATGGCCCTCTCTTCTCACGGGGAGTTTGTCTTTGCCAGCGGGGCTCTCAAGTCGCTCGCCACCTCCCTCATGAAGATCTCCAACGATCTCCGCTGGCTCGCCTCGGGGCCCCGATGCGGTCTCGGAGAGCTCTCCCTTCCGGAGAATGAGCCCGGTTCCTCCATCATGCCCGGCAAGGTCAACCCCACCCAGTGCGAGGCTGTCACGATGGTCGCGGTTCAGGTCATGGGGAACGACACCGCGATCGGCATCGCCGCATCTCAGGGCAACTTTGAACTGAATGTCTTCAAGCCGGTCATTATTCATAACTTCCTCCACTCCGTCCGACTCCTCTCCGATGCCTGCCACTCCTTCAAGGATCATTGCATCGTCGGCATCGAGGCCAACCTCGAAACCATCGCCGGGTATGTCCGTAATTCTCTGATGTTGGTTACGGCCCTCAATCCGCACATCGGCTACGACAAGGCGGCCCAGATCGCCAAGAAAGCCCACAAGGAGAAGACTGGTTTGAAAGAAGCGGCCATCGCGCTTGGTTATCTGACCCCTGAGCAGTTTGACGAGTGGGTGGTGCCCTCTGCCATGACCCATCCCTAAAGGCAATGCTTGGGATTTTGGCGCAGGGCGGTGTTGCTGCTCGGTCGGCGTAGGTTTACTACGCCTTCCCTTACGCGCCTTGCCCTGCATCCAAACTTCCAAGCATTGAAGGATCGATCGTAAGAATACAAGCTTGAGAGTCTTGGGTAGAATCTGGGTATTTTCGCGCCACGGTTTGTTCGCCTGCGCTTGCTGTAGCTCTACTACAGCTGCGCTTGTCGGCCTGCCGCGGCATCAAAACTTCCGACTTCCTTCAAAGTTTTGGGCACAGACTTTAGGCCCACGTTGGGTTCGCAAGCATCCAGTTGGGTCCCACCAGAGACTCATCGTTTCCATAGCTGTGAAGGCTGGACACATCCTACGCAAACCATTAAAAACAACTTTTCCCCATGGAGGCCCCCTTCATGAGTGATACCGACGGGTAAGCGCCCGCGTCATTCATGAGGTGACTTCCAAAAGATTACAACGAATGGAACATCTCATTTATATCCTTCCTGTTTTAGGACTCGTGGCCCTGGTTTACCGGACCTTTCTGTCAAGCTGGGTCAGCAAGCAGGATTCCGGCGACTCCAAAATGAGCGGCATAGCCGGTCATATCGCCGAGGGGGCCATGGCCTTCCTCAAGGCCGAATACAGGATTCTCGGGATTTACGTGGTGCTTGCCGGAGCCGGCCTCGGCATCCTTTCACAGGTACCCAAGGTTGCGGCCCATTCGAGCATCCTGATTGTCGCCGGATTTGTCGTCGGTTGCTTCTTCTCGGCCCTCGCCGGGTATCTGGGAATGAAGATCGCAACCAAGGCGAACGTCCGCACCACGCAGGCGGCCAAGACCTCTCTATCCAAAGCCCTGAAGGTTTCCTTCAGTGGAGGCGCCGTGATGGGACTGGGAGTCGCCGGTCTGGCGGTTCTCGGAATCAGCGCCCTTTTCATCCTCTTCTTCCATCAGTTCATGGGTGGTAACTTCGCCACCGGCGGCGGATATCAGGAAATGACCCGCGTGCTAGAAGTGCTCGCCGGCTTCTCCCTGGGCGCAGAATCGATCGCCCTCTTCGCCCGTGTGGGCGGTGGCATCTACACCAAGGCTGCCGATGTGGGCGCCGACCTCGTCGGCAAGGTCGAGGCAGGGATCCCGGAGGATGACCCGCGCAATCCCGCGACCATTGCCGACAACGTCGGTGACAACGTAGGTGACGTTGCCGGAATGGGAGCAGACCTTTTCGGTTCCTACGTGGCTACCGTGCTGGCCTCCATGGTTCTCGGTAACTACATCATCCGCGACAATGGCGGCGCCATCGCTGACGCCTTCGGCGGCATCGGCCCCATCCTTCTCCCGATGGCCATTGCCGGCGTCGGCATCCTGGCCTCCATCGTCGGCACCTGGTTTGTCGGCATTTCCGACAAGTCTCCCGCCAACACGAACACCGTTCAGGGTGCACTCAACAGGGGTAACAACCTTTCCATGCTCCTCGCGCTGGCCGCCTCGTTCTTCCTCATCAAGCTCATGCTGCCCGCCACCATCAAGATGAGCGTCTTCAACGCGGGCTCTTTCAGCAACATGACCACCTCCTCGCTGAACGTCTTCTGGGCGGTCTGCATCGGCATGGCGGTCGGTTACCTGATCTCCTACATCACCGAGCACTTCACCGGTCTCGACGGCAAGCCCGTCGCCGGTATCGTCCAGAAGTCCGCCACCGGCAGCGCCACCAACATCATCGCCGGCCTTGGTACCGGAATGTTCTCGACGGCTTATCCGATCCTCATCTTCGCCGGAGCCATCTGGGGAGCCTATGCCCTCGCGGGCTTCTACGGCGTCGGCATCGCCGCCTCCGCCATGATGGCGACCACCGCCATGCAGTTGGCCATCGACGCCTTCGGGCCGATCGCTGACAACGCCGGCGGCATCGCCGAGATGAGCGAACTTCCGAAGGAAGTCCGCGAAAAGACCGACATTCTCGACTGCGTGGGCAACACAACCGCCGCCGTTGGGAAGGGCTTCGCCATCGCCTCCGCCGCGCTGACCGCGCTCGCCCTCTTTGCCGCCTACGTCACCCTCACCGGGATTAACGGCATCAACATTTTCGACGCCAAGGTGCTTGCCGCCCTCTTCATCGGTGGCATGATCCCCGTGGTCTTCTCCGCCCTTGCGATGAACAGCGTCGGCAAGGCCGCCATGGACATGGTGAATGAAGTGCGCCGCCAGTTCCGCGAGATCCCCGGGATCCTCGAGGGCACCGGCAAGCCCGAGTACGGCAAGTGTGTCGAGATCTCCACCAAGGCCGCCCTGCGCGAGATGCTCGCTCCCGGCATCATCACCATCGTCACCCCCGTCGTCATCGGCGTGGTCATGGGCCCCGAGGCTCTCGGAGCCTACATGGCCGGAGTCACCGTCAGCGGCGTGCTCTGGGCCATCTTCCAAAACAATGCGGGCGGCGCCTGGGACAATGCGAAGAAGTCCTTCGAGCAAGGCGTCGAGATCGAGGTCAACGGCAAGAAGGAGATCTTCTACAAGAAGTCCGAGCCCCACAAGGCGGCCGTAGTCGGCGACACCGTCGGTGACCCTTTCAAGGACACCTCCGGCCCCTCGATGAACATCCTCATCAAGCTCTCCTCGCTGGTCGGCCTGACCATCGCCCCGCTTATCGCGGTCAATGGCCATGAGGCCACGGCGATCGTCCGCTGGATCCAGAGCTTCTTCGCTTAATCCTAGCTTTCAATTCAAGTCGCCGCCCTCAAAAGGGGCGGCGATTTTTTTTGTTTCAATATTTCGGCTCCTCGATGTTTCAACCCGACTCCGAAGTTGAGCAGAGCAATTTGACATAATCTACTGACCGCGATCAGAACTTGCGCTCCAACGGGGTGAACCCGTTGGGGGCGTGGAATGGGAAAAGAGTGGGCTGATCTCCTCAACGCCTATTGGCCAGCACCCAAGGGATGACAACAACCCCCATCGAGGAAAGAACCAGCTGATTCGACCGGAAGAAGAGTGGAGATGGTGTCAATCACCTCTTCCAGCCTTTCTTCGCTTTGCCTGCTTTGGGTTTGGGACGATTGGTCATGGAGGAGGTGATGGCTCCGCCACCTTTGAGTTCCATGATCTGGTCACGCAGTAGCGCCGCCCTTTCGTATTCCAGTTTCCGCGAGGCCTCCTTCATCTCGGCCTCGAGTTCCCTGATGAGCGTGGCGATGTCGAGCGGTTGCTCCTGCACTCGGGCGGATCCGGAATCCTCTCCCTCGAGAATGACCCTCAGGCTCTCCTGCACCGGGCGCTTCACGCTGTGCGGGGTGATTCCGTGTTGCCTGTTGTGCTCCATCTGGCGGCGGCGGCGGTCCTCGGTGACATCGAGAAGGTCGCGGATGCTGCCCGTGATCTTGTCGGCGAAGAGGACAACCTCGCCGTTCACATGGCGGGCGGCGCGTCCCGCCGTCTGGATCAGGGAGGTGCGGCTGCGTAGGAATCCCTCCTTGTCGGCATCGAGCACGCAGACCAGGCTGACCTCGGGAAGATCGAGGCCTTCGCGAAGGAGGTTGATCCCGACTAGGATGTCGAACTCCCCGGCACGCAGTGATCTCAGGATCTCCACGCGCTCAATGGTGTCGATGTCGCTGTGGAGATAGCGCACCTTCAGTCCGATGTCCTTGAGGTAGTCGGTGAGATCCTCGGCGGTCCGCTTCGTGAGGGTCGTGATGAGGATGCGCTCCCCGATCTCGACCCGTTGGCGGCAGAGTTCGATGGTCTCGTCGATCTGTCCCTTCAGTGGCCGGACCATGATGCGAGGATCAAGCAGTCCCGTCGGCCGGATGATCTGCTCGACGATCAACGGGGATCCCGGCGTGACGGTGTCGAGTTCCTCATGCGCGGCGTTGGCCTTGATGGGCGGCATTGGGAGACTGTTGGCAAGCTCTGCAGCCGCCTTGAAACCGTCGTTGCTGACAAAGCTGTTGCGAAGTTCCATCTCGGCCGGAGTGGCGCTGACGTAGAGGCTTTGCCCCGTCATCTGCATGAACTCGCCGAAGTTCAGCGGGCGGTTGTCCAGGGCGCTTGGCAGTCGGAATCCGTATTCCACAAGGGTCATTTTCCTAGCGCGGTCGCCGGCATACATTCCTCCCACTTGCGGTAGGGTGGCATGGGATTCATCCACGATGAGGAGGGTATCCTCGGGAAGGAAGTCCATGAGGGTGTAGGGACGTGATTCTGCTTCCCTGCCGGTGAGGTGCCTCGAGTAGTTCTCGATGCCGTTGCAGTAGCCCATCTCCTGCATCATCTCGAGGTCGTACTCGGTGCGCATCTTGAGCCGCTGGGCCTCCAGGTATTTTCCGTTGGCCTCAAAGTAAGCAACCCGCTCCACCATCTCGTCTCGGATGCTCCGCATGGCGACCTGCATCTTTTCCTTCGGGGTAACGAACTGCTTGGCCGGAAAGAGTGTCAGGTGGGTGAGGTCGCCGCGTGACTTGCCGGTGAGGGGATCGAAAAGCGACATGCGGTCGATCTCGTCGCCGAAGAACTCCACTCGCACCGCCTCCTCCTCGTTCTGTGCGGGGAAGATCTCCAAAACATCCCCGCGGACGCGGAACTTGCCCCGTGCAAATTCGATCTCATTACGCTCGTAGAGCATCTCGACGATCCGCTTCAAGACTTCCTCCCGGGTAATTCGCTCTCCCTTCTTGAGCGTGAGGACCATCTGCAGGAAGTCTTCGGGGGAGGCCAGGCCGTAGATGCAGGAGACGCTCGAGACGACGATGACATCGCGTCGGGTCAGCAGGGAACTGGTGGTGGAGAGGCGCAGTCGCTCGATCTCCTCGTTGATCGAGCTATCCTTCTCGATGTAGGTGTCCGAGCGGGGGATGTAGGCTTCCGGTTGGTAGTAGTCGAAGTAGCTGACGAAGTACTCGACCGCGTTGTTGGGGAAGAACTGTTTGAATTCCGAGTAGAGCTGGGCCGCCAGCGTCTTGTTATGGGACATGATCAGCGTCGGCCGATCCAGATTCTGGATGATGTTGGCCGCCGTGAAGGTCTTTCCGGAGCCGGTCACCCCGAGGAGTGTCTGGTGCCGGTTTCCCAGTCTGATGGATCGTGTCAGCTTCTCGATGGCCTGCGCCTGATCTCCCTGGGGCTTGTAGTCGGAGCGGAGATCGAAGGACACGGGTGGAAAGGATGAGGGATGAAATCAGAAGTATGAAACCACCAGTCTCTACCCAAAGCCGGGCTGAGGCAACAGACGGAGTGGAATATGATCAGGAAATCAGGAAAAACAGGAATGATCCTAGGGGGTCGCCATTCTTTCTCCCTCTGCTTTGATTCCCACCTGGTGATATTCAACTCTGCACTGATTCGATTCTGGAGATTGCCTCCAGGTTCGTGTAAGGTGTTTTTCTAATGAACAAGCGCCTTCTCGATCCAGCTCTTCTGCCGATCCTCGCTAAGGTCGAGTCTGGGCAACGGCTCACCGGGGAGGAGGGGATGGCCCTGTATGCCTCGCGGGATCTGAACGGACTCGGCTATCTGGCCAATATCGTCCGAGAGCGGAAGAACGGGAACGTGGCGACCTATGTCTTCAACCGTTACATCAATTACTCCAACATCTGCATCCTGAACTGCCAGTTCTGCGCCTTCAGCGCCAAGAAGCGTGACGATCATGCCTTCGAGATGGCCATTCCCGATGTCGTGGCCAAGACCAAGGAGGCATGGGACGGGGGAGCCACCGAGATCCACATGGTGGGGGGGCTTCATCCGACCCTTCCCGCTTCCTGGTATCTCGATCTGCTCAAGGCGATGAGGGAGGCCGCCCCCGGGATTCATCTGAAGGCCTTCACTGCCATCGAGATCCGCCATCTCTCCGATCGTGTCTTTAAGAAGCCGCTTCGTGAGACACTGGAAATCCTTCGGGAGGCGGGTCTCAATGCCCTCACCGGAGGAGGGGCTGAAATCTTTGATCCGGTCATCCGTGACACAATTTGCCGTGGCAAAGAGACAGGGGAGGAGTGGCTTGAGGTTCATCGAACCTGGCACCAGATGGGTCAGCGGAGTACCGCCACCATGCTCTACGGCCATGTCGAGAAAGCGGAACACCGCATCGACCACCTGCTCAAGCTCCGAGGGTTGCAGGATGAGACCCATGGATTCACCGCTTTTATTCCCTTCGCCTTTGTGCCGGAGACCACGGAACTGGCCCATATCCGACCAGCCTGCTCCACTGATGAACTGAAGAATCTGGCCATCTCTCGCCTGATGCTCGACAACTTCGTCCACATCACCGGCTACTGGATCAGCCTCGGTCTACCGCTGGCCTCCATTGCCCTGAATTATGGGGTCGATGACCTGCACGGGACCATTCAGGAGGAGAAGATCTTCCACATGGCCGGAGCCAAGACCCCCCAGCAACAGACAATCGCCGCCATGGAGAAGGCTATCCGAGAGGCTGGGAGGGAACCGATGCAGCGCGACACCTTCTACCGGAGGATCGAGTCAACTTCATCCAGAAAGGGAGCTTCAGCGGTGGCTGCCACGGTATGATTCCAAACGTACCTCGGGTAGGGTGCGTTCCCTACCTGAATGCTCGACCTCTTCTCGAGGGGCTTCCATTTCCGGTCAGAAAAATTGTTCCGGCGCAGCTCTATGACGTGTTTCACGCAGGTGAGTTAGATGTGGCATTGCTTTCCTCGATTGATGTTATTTCCAAGGCTCATGCCCAGGTGGTTGATGGGGTCTCGATCGCCTCCAAGGGTGATGTCTATAGTGTGGTCATGGCCTACACCGGGGAGCTTCGAGAGGTGACTGAAGTAGCCCTTGACCCTGCTTCCCATACCTCAAACGCTCTCTTAAGAGTTATCTTGGAAGAATTTGTTGGAATTAAGCCGGAGTATGTCCAATTAAAAGAGAGAAATCAAATTTCTACCCCGTCCTTGATGATCGGTGACAGGGCCATCTTATTCAGGAGGGAAGATCAAGAGCATGGGGTTAAGTTTCTGGATCTAGGTGGAGAATGGTATCGTTATACTAATCTTCCGTTTATCTTTGCATTATGGGAACTTGCAAAAGAAAATACTGAAACAAAGTATATTTCAGATGCAATTAGAGCGGCTAAAATCAGGGGGCTCGGAGCCATTGAGGAGATCGCCTCTCGAGAAGCTGATCCTGACTTTTCCAGGACCTATTTACGCGAGCATATTCGCTACGATCTTGGGGATGAGGAGAAGCGCGGGTTGGCCCTTTTTGGCGACTATCTACAAAAGTTAAATATCTCTAATAATAATACAAATAACGTAATTTACTATTGAACAATAGTAAATTCTATTTCCGTGAAAACCGCTGATTCTTCATCCTTTATCCGTGGGCTAGGGATCCGCGATGCCATCGGTGTGAGCGTGGCCGGTATGGGGCCGACTTTGGCAATGAACCTGAATCCTCAGGAACCCTCCCAGCATGTTGGTCGGTTAATACCCCTGATCTTTCTCCTAAGCACGATTCTGGTCATCATGGTGGCCTGGTGCTTTGCGAGGCTTTCGAGGCTCTATCCCAATGCCGGCTCCGCTTTCGGCTTCGTCTCCGCCGTGATGGGGCCGAGGGCCGGGCTCATTGCCGGTTGGGCCATGCTGGGTGCCTATCTTTGTTTCGGCATGGTGGGGATCTCGGGATTCGGTCTTTTCCGGGGTGATCTCGCCGCGAAGTTTCACCCGGCTCACCATCCTTCCGTCTTCTACTTTACCTTGGTGGGTGCCGTGCTTGTCGGCGTACTGAGCATCACTGCGGCGCGACGTGCCGCGATTGCACTCATCACCCTGGAGGGGGTGGCGGTGGCGGTGATGCTGACTCTTTCCGTGGCCGTGATCTGGCGGGTGCTCGGCGGCCATGGGCCGCAGGGTGATCCGCCTGTCAGAGACCTCTTCATTCCCTCGGTGGGTATCACCATCCCTTCAATCGCCTTGGGGTTGTCCTTCGGATTTCTCTCGTTCGCGGGATTCGAGGAGGTGGCCACGATGGGTGAGGAAGTGAAGAACCCTTCCTTCACCATCCCGCGTGTGTTGATCGGCACGGTGATCGGGGGAGGGGTCGTCTACACCTTGGTGACGACGGCGGAGGTTCTCGGTTTTGGCACCGATCCTGCAGGCATGGCTCGCTTCGCGGCATCGCATTCCCTGCTTGGAGATCTGGGGGGAATCTATTTCGGCTCATGGTGCGGCGATCTGCTTGATATCCTTGCCACTTTTTCCGCATTGGGTTGCGGCCTTGCCTCGGTCATGGGGGCTTCGCGCGTCCTCTTTGCCATGGTGCGCTCGCTCGCTCCGAGGAGTCGTCTGGCGCAACTCTCCGCGGGAGGATCATCCCCGGTGCTTGCCTCGCTCTGCGTGATCGGAACGGCGTTTGCCGGCAATGCCGTGATGAGGTTCGTTTTTCAGGGCAGGGGTTCCGATCCCTTCTTCTGGTCATCCACGCTCTCGGTGCTGTCGCTGCTGGTAGCTTATTTCCTCGTGGTGGTCAGCGCGGGCATCTCACTCCTCCGGGATCCGATGAAAACAGGGCGCTGGAAAATCGTGATTCCGGCACTGGCTGCCTTGGCGATCGGCTACACACTTTGGGTGAGCGTCTATCCCGTCCAGCAGGGCGCCTTCGGGGTCATCCCTTGGATCGTGCTGGGATGGTGCCTGCTACCCGTGCTCGCAATGTTGATGGGAATGGGGCAGGGGAAGGATAAACGATGAAGGATTTAGAGGTTTTTAGACTTAAGGATAAAGACTGTCAGGGAAGCGAAGCGTTGAGGGGCCATCACGGGTTCTTCAGTAATGCTCTCTTTTCTGGCCATCAGGCAGTTGAGTCTGTTAGACACGAAAGTTGTGAAGATTTTCCATCCTCAAATGTTGCTCCCCCTGATTGCGGGGGCCTTGATCCTTCCCATTGCCGGTTGCAAGAAGGCGCCCGCACCCGCCGCGGTTCAGCCCCCGGTTCCGGTTACGACCGGTACTGTCGTCCAGAAGGACATGCCCAACCACAAGGAGTGGATCGGAAACCTTCAGGGCACCGTCACCTCGCTGGTGAAGCCGAATGTCGCCGGCAATATCATCCAGCGCTACTACACCGAGGGAAGCGTAGTGAAGCAGGGGGATCCGCTCTTCCAGATCGATCCCGCCCCATTCCAGGCCGATCTCGACCGTGCGAAGGCCGATCTCGCCACCGCTATCGCCCAGGAGACCAAGGTCCAGCAGGATTTCGTCCGTGCCCAGAACCTGCTTGCCGGCAAGGTCATCAGCGTCCAGGAGTTCCAGAACCAGCAGCAGAATTACCAGGCGATGGTCGCCCAGGTGGCGTCCAAACAGGCCGCCGTCCAGTCATCGCAGGTCAATCTCGACTTCACCAAGGTGGTTGCCCCGATCGACGGCATGGCCGGACTCGCCAACTACGAGGTTGGAACCTATGTGAGTGCCTCATCGACCCAACCGCTCACCACGATCGTCGCCATTGATCCGATCAAGGTGGTGTTTCAGGTCGGGCAGGACGACTACCTTAGCCTGATCGCCGGAAGCCTCAAGAACCCCTCCACTGCTGACGAGCAGAGGAAGGAGGATCGGGAGGCCGGCATGCAGATGGTGCTCTCCGACGGGACCCTCTACCCGCAGAAGGGAACCTTCCGTGCGGTCAACAACCAGATCAGCACCCAGACAGGATCGATTACCGTGGAGGGAAATTTCCCGAATCCCGGCACACTCCTTCGACCCGGTCTCTTCGCCAGGGTGCAGGCGACTGTGGGAGTTCAGAAGGATGCCCTCGTGGTGCCGCTTGACTCCGTCATCACGATCCAGAACCTCCATCAACTCGCTGTAGTGGGTCCCGACAACAAGGTGTCGATCCGCAATGTGAACGTCAGCTTCATGACCCGTGAGGAGGCCGTGATCATCTCCGGTGTCTCCAAGGATGAAAAGATCGTCGTCCAGGGCATCCAGAAGGTGACCGACGGTTGCACGGTGATGCCATTACCTGCGGCCGCCACCACATCCACGCCCCCACCTGTCCCCGAACAGGGTGCCTCCAAAACCATCCCGGCGGCCTCCTCTGCCAATTCGAAGTCCTCCGCCGGAGCCGCGGCCAAGAAGTAACCCGCCTTACCCGGCACCCAGCACCAGCCCGTCATGGCGAAATTCTTCATCAACCGGCCCATAGTGGCCATGGTCATCGCGATCATCACGGTGATCCTCGGTGTGGTCTGTCTGCTGGGCCTTCCCGTCTCCCAGTTCCCGAACATCGTCCCGCCCCAGATCCAGGTGGCCGCCACCTATCCCGGCGCCGACGCGGTGACGGTGAAGCAGGCGGTTGCGACCCCGATCGAGCAGCAGGTCAACGGCGTCGACAACATGCAGTACATGTACTCCCTGAACTCCAGTTCGGGGCAGTCGCAGCTTAACGTTATCTTCGCCAACAACACGGTCCCTACCACCGACCAGATCCTGACCCAGATCCGTCAGGCGCAGGCCCAGTCCCAGCTTCCCCAGCAGGTGGTCAAGCAGGGCATCAACGTCATCAAGACGTCTCCCTCTCCCCTGATCTGCTTCGCCCTCTATACCGACGACGATCGCTACGACTCGGTCTTCCTGGCCAACTACGCCTACGTCAACATCGTCAATCCGCTCACTCGTCTCACGGGCATCGCGAGCGTCACGGTCTTCGGAGCAGGGACCTACGCTATGCGCCTCTGGCTTGATCCGGCCAAGCTCGCCAACTTCAACATCACGACCCAGGAGGTCTACGACGCGGTCAACCAGCAGAACACGGTCAATCCCTCCGGACAGACCGGGGCGGAGCCGGTTCCTCCCGGCCAGCAGATGACCTTCACCGTCCGTGCGCCGGGCCGCCTCGTCACCGAGGAGGAATTCGCCAACATTGTCATCCGCGCTGACAAGAACGGATCGGTCGTGAAGGTGAAGGACGTCGCCCGTGTCGAGCTCGGTGCCCAGACCTACAACCTTGCCGGCCGCTTCAATGGTCACCCCGCCGCGATCGTCGCGGTCTACCAGCTCCCCGGCAGCAATGCGCTCCAGGTCGCCGAGACGGCCCGCAAGCTGATGAACTCCTACGTCCCGACCTTTCCGGCCGGACTCAAGATGAAGACCGCCCTCGACACCACGCTGGCCGTGACGGCCAGCATGGACGATATCAAGAAGACGCTTGTCGAGGCGATGATCCTCGTGCTGATCGTGGTCTTTGTCTTCCTTCAGAACTGGCGCGCGACCCTGATCCCAGCGCTCGCCGTGCCTGTCTCGCTGGTGGGCACCTTCGCCCTCTTCCCTCTCTTCGGTTTCTCGCTGAACACGCTCTCCCTCTTCGGTCTCGTGCTGGCGATCGGTCTGGTCGTCGACGACGCCATCGTCGTGGTCGAGGCGATCGAGCACCACATCGAGGAGGGCCTCCCGCCCAAGGAAGCCGCCGCCAAGGCGATGGAGCAGGTGACCGGCCCGCTCGTGGCCACGGCACTCATCCTCTCCGCCGTCTTCATCCCGACGGTCTTCCTGCCCGGCATCACCGGCGGACTCTACCAGCAGTTCGCCCTGACGATCTCGATCTCTGTCATCATCTCGACTTTCAATGCCCTGAGCCTCAGCCCCGCCCTGGGGGCAATGCTCCTGCGTCCGCGCAAGGAGGTGGGGGGACCCCTCGGAGCCTTCTACCGTGGGTTCAACCGGATCTTCGACGCAGGGCGGAACAAATACCTCGGCACCTGCCGCTTCCTCCTGCGCAAGACCTTTGTGACAGGACTCCTGCTCGCGGGCATGGTCGCACTCTCGGGATTCTTTGGATCAAAGCTCCCGGGTTCCTTCGTGCCGGAAGAGGACAACGGCTACCTCTACGCCTTCTCCCAACTCCCTAACGCCTCCTCCCAGCAGAGGACGGACGCGGTTTCCAAGCAGGTTGCCGACATCGTCAGTAAGATCCCGGGTGTCGAGCACGTGACGACCATCGTCGGCTTCAACCTCCTCTCCGGCGTTCAGAACACCTACAGCGCATTCTACTTCATCACGCTCAAGCCTTGGGAAGAGCGCACCAAGCCGGGTGAGGATGCCTTCGGTCTCCTTAGGACCATCAACCAGAAGATCGCCCCCATTCCCGGAGCGATCAACTTCGCCTTCCCCCCTCCGGCGATCCCGGGCATCGGAACATCGGGCGGCACGACCTTCATCCTCGAGGACCGTCTCGGCACCGACCCGAACTTCCTGCCGACCAATACGGCCAAGTTCATGGCGGCGATCAAGAAGCGTCCGGAAGTCGGCTCGGTCACGACGACCTACCTCCCCTCCGTGCCGCAGATCTCGATGACCATTGATCCGGCCATGTGCCTGATGCTCGGTGTCGACCTCCACGAGGCGTACTCCACACTCCAGGCCTTCCTGGGAGGAATCCCGGTCAATTACTTCAACCGATTCAACCTGCAGTACTACTGCTACATCCAGGCGGAGGGGGCGGCCCGCACCGATCCGAAGGGGGCATCCCTCTTCTACGTGCGCAACAAGAACGGCGATCCGGTGCCGCTCTCAAGCCTCCTCCAGGTGAAGCAGATCACTGGTCCCGAATTCGTGATGCGCTTCAACATGTATGACTGCGCCCAGATCAACATCAACGGCGCCCCCGGCGTGAGCACCGGCCAGGTAATGAAAGCGCTGGAGCAGACATTCAAGGAGACGATGCCAGAGGGCATGGGCTTCGATTACTTCGGGATGTCCTTCGAGGAGAAGCTGGCGGCCGAGGGGATTCCTCCAGCGGCGATCTTCGCCCTCTCGCTCCTCTTTGTCTTCCTGATTCTGGCGGCACAGTACGAGAGCTGGTCGCTCCCGATGAGCGTGCTCTTCTGCACGCCGATCGCTGTCTTCGGTGCAGTGGCGATGCTCTTTGTCCGCAAGATGGACAACGACGTCTACGCCCAAATCGGACTCATCATGCTCATCGGCCTGGCGGCCAAGAATGCCATCCTGATCGTGGAATTTGCTAAGGAGGAGGTGGAGAAGGGACGTCCCGTCATGGATGCGGCGCTCGATGCCGCCAAGCTTCGTCTCCGTCCGATCCTGATGACCGCCTTCGCCTTCATCCTAGGTTGTGTGCCGCTGGCGATCGCCACCGGATCGGGAGCCGTCTCCCGTAGGATCCTCGGCTCGACCGTCGTGGGAGGAATGCTCGCCTCGACCCTGATCGCCATCTTCATCGTCCCGGTCTGCTTCAAATGGTTCGAGAAGGGGAAGGCGGGAGACGGTGAAACGTTAAAAGGTTAAAAGGTTAAAAGGTTAAAAGGTTAAAAGGTTCGAAAGCGTTTCCACGTTTCCACTTTTTAACGCTTCAACATTTTAACTTTATAACTCCGTTTGCTGTGACTGCTGGGCTTTTGATACTTGTCATCAGCCCACGCTGAGGGTATGACAGAGTCGTATGGACACCAATAACTCCTCCCCCATCCCCACGTTTCCCATTCCCGCCGTTTCCCGCGGTTGGGCCATTGCCGGAGGCATCGCCATGATGCTCCTCGGCTTCTTTGCGCTCACCTACGAGATCATCACCACTGCGGCCGTGGCCACTTTCATCGGAATCATCCTGATGATCGGATGCGCCTTCCAGTTGATGAAGGTCTTCACCGTCGGAAGCTGGAAGAGCCATCTCTGGTATTCCGTCGTAGCCATTGCTTATGGTGTCGCGGGTTATGTCTTTATCTCCCATCCTTTCCAGGCTGCGATCGCCTTCACCCTGTTTCTTGGATGGGCTATCCTGATTGGTGGCATTTTCCGTGCGGTTTTTGCCTTTCGGATCCGTCATCACAGGGGAGCCGGTTGGGTTCTCTTCAGTGCTGCCATCTCCATCGTGCTGGGTGGCATGATCATTTCCCAGTGGCCGGCCACCGGTCTCTACATCCTTGGGCTCTTCCTGGGGATCGAACTGATCTTTGCCGGTGTGGGTTGGCTGGGACTCGGTCTCTCCTCCGAGAAGTAGACCTGATCTCCCCATCGAGTTTCACCACCAAGGAGCCGGGCTTTTGGAAAGCGCTTAGCGCTTCACTAAGGAAGCGCTGATTAAATCCCATGAAGGCCGCTGAAGAGCATTTGCTGATTTTTGAAGGCGCGAGTGCTGGGCGATACCCGCAGCGGTCTCGCCCG
>Ga0208327_1000093_pt1 | contig 24284 bp, 23 predicted proteins | sample LakMenEpi26Jun08_FD_150733 | JGI IMG/M metagenome (GOLD analysis project Ga0208327, IMG submission 150733) | Freshwater microbial communities from Lake Mendota, WI - 26JUN2008 deep hole epilimnion (SPAdes) | ecosystem: Environmental > Aquatic > Freshwater > Lake > Epilimnion/Euphotic zone ...
ATATACAAACTTAAAAAATTACTTTAAGTTAGAGCAACCCAGTCATTTGCTCCATCTAGCTTGCACCTCAACACCACGAAAATCTCGGAATAACCTTAAGAAAGACATTCAAGATAATCTTTTAGGTTCAATAGAATTATTTGAGACATATTTATCAGAAGTAGAATCTGGAACTATAATTTATGTCTCTAGCGGTGGGGACATCTATGATATAATGGATACTAAACCTAAATCAGAAAAAGATATTCCTTGTCCCCAGTCTCCTTATAGTATCCATAAACTTAGTTGTGAATATGCACTAAAATATCTGTGTTCTCAAGTTGGGGGTAAAGGAATTATTTTCAGAGTTAGTAATCCCTATGGTGTATATTTGCCGATTGAGCGAGGACAGGGACTAATTGGGACTATCCTGAGTTGTTTGTTGCATAACAAATTTTTCAATCTAATTGATAATCCTCAAACTATTCGTGATTATATTCATCTGGATGATTTATCAAGAGCATTCTTAATATCTCTCAACTTAGATATTAAGTCCGGCTCATGTGAAGTATTTAATATTGGTTCTGGAAAAGGGGCTTCTATTCAAGAAGTTTTTGAGAAAACTGAGATAATTACTGGAAAAAAAATTCAAATAAAATATGATCCAAATTTCCACGACAAACCCATGAGTTCAAATATTCTTGATACAAGAAAATTTAAAAATCTAACGGGTTGGGATTGTCAAGTGGATTTGAATGTTGGGATACAATCTTTATGGTCAAAAATATCAAATCAAATCTAAATAACATAAGTTGCTAGTTAGGGAAAATATCTAACAGTGTGGTGCAAGCCATATCAAAATATTTACCGATGAATTGATACTATTTTTGGAAAAACTTCATTTTTATCATTATGATCAATAAAAGCAAAAATATGTTGTTTGATACATTAAAAAAATGTGTTAATCCATTTAACAATGCGGACACTCACTGGCGCATGAGTGTTTTATGTGAGTATATGCTCAATAAGAAATCTTTACCTAAAATATCACCCAAACCTAAATCTCAAATTAAATACCTTACTCTTACAGGTGATGCCTATCGAACCATGACTCGACTTAGTTTATGGTCCTTAGCAAGTAAAGCTAGTTTGATACCACAGCTAATTATAGTTCATGAGGATACCTCTAACGCTAATGAAATTAAGTCTTGGTTAGATTTTTGGCCATCTGAATTTCAAATATATTCTCAATCAGAAGTTGCAAATATTTATAGAGATAATGGGTTGGAATTTCATGCAAAGTACATTGATAGTCATATTTTTGGGCTTAAGTTTTTGGCGAGTCTTTTATTCTGTCAAAATAACGGATTAATTTATAGTGATGTTGATGTTTTGTGGTTCAAAGATATTAATGAACTCATTGATAAATATCAATATGAGAATGGATTTACTTGGTTAGCCCATGATTATAATCATTCTTATAACTCATATCTAACAGAAAAATTTCCAGATATTTTTTACTATAAATTTAATGAGTTTCCTCCTGGAAATGCTGGATTTGTTTGGCACAAAAAATCTGACTTTCAGCAACCTTGGCTAGAGTCTGCGATTAAAGCCACTTTATCAGAAAATCCAATTAATGAATTTAGTGAGCAAATGATTCTTGCACATATGTCTATTGCTAACGGAGGTATATTGGATATTAATGATGTTTGTGTTAACATTCATCCAAAAACTAAAGTTTCTGCTTCTTTTATTAATCAACCTTGGTTTGCAAGACATTATGTAAGAACAATAAGAAGACAATTTTGGATTGATGCTTGGCATCTAATTTAAAAATTCTCATGAGACATTTATCTGGGAGCATACCAATTTTGCAGAAATAAGCTTTTGATGATATGAACCTTGATGCAGAAAAACTTGAAAGTTGGCTGAAGTTTCATTTTCATAATTGAAAATTATGATCTATTATTAACAATAATAATTTTATATTTTATATGCGAATTTTAATCACAGGGATTTGCGGCTTTGTCGGTTCAACCTTAGCCAAGAAATTACAAGATCACTCACCTAACTATCATATTTTTGGCATTGATAACCTATCACGTTCAGGTAGTTGGATAAACAAAGAAACACTACAACAACGAGATATTCAAGTTATTTGTGGTGATATCCGCCATAATAGTGATGTAGATGCCTTACCTCCTGCTGATTGGGTAATTGATGCTGCTGCTAACCCCAGTGTATTAGCAGGAGTAGATGGCAAAACCAGTAGTTTGCAGCTAGTACAACATAATTTACTAGGAACAATTAATCTCCTAGAATATTGCAAACGTTATCAAGCTGGATTTACACTACTATCTACCAGTCGAGTCTATTCCATCCCCGGATTAAGTCAACTGCAAGTTGCAGAAGCCAATGGCGCGTTTTATCCCATTCCTGAACAGGTTTTTCCCGTGGGTATTTCCCCAATGGGAGTCGCGGAAAACTACTCTACCAATCCACCAGTATCCTTATATGGAAGTACAAAAGTAGCTTCAGAGCATCTAGCATTAGAATATGGTGAAACCTTTAATTTTCCCGTCTGGATTAATCGCTGTGGAGTAATGGCAGGTGCAAGCCAGTTTGGACATCCAGGACAAGGTATTTTTGCCTTTTGGATTCATAGTTTTCGAGAAAAGCGACCCCTAAAATATATTGGTTTTGGTGGTAAAGGTTATCAAGTTAGAGATTGTTTACATCCGCAGGATTTAATTAGTTTATTACAAAAGCAATTGGCTGAACCTTTAGCTACTGATAAACCACGAGTAATTAATGTTAGTGGTGGTGTTGAAAATAGTATGTCTTTAAATCAATTAACTCAATGGTGTATCAATAAATTTGGTAGTAATGAAGTGTTAGAAACAAATATTGAGCGCCCCTTTGATATTCCTTGGATGGTTTTAGATGCTAGTTTAGTTGAGCAAGTTTGGGGATGGAAACCGCAAATTAGTATAGAAGAAGTTTTGGAAGAAATTTCCAAGTTTGCTAGTGAACAACAAGATTGGTGTAGATTATCATCAACATGACTTATAAAGTATTATACATTTCAGCAGTGAGTCCTGATACAACATCTGGGGGACGTTTTGCCATGTATCGTCACCTCATTATCAAACAAGATTTTGAGGTGGCTGTTGCTAGTACAAATCTTGTTCATTTACCAATAAAAGAACAGTTTTGTATTCGTCGCAATAGACTAATTGAGAGACTCAGAAGAACTCGGTTCTGTCGCTTAATTTCTAACTTAGAATATTTAATTAATTGGTTTAGTGTTCCTAAATCGCTTGTAAAATTTGCTGATAACTTTCAACCAGATGTTATTGTTTGTGTAGTAGATGATTGGCATTTTGGGTTGGCATATCAGTTATCAAATCACTTGAAAATTCCATTAGTTATTAATTTTCAAGATTTATTTTGTTTATCTCAATTTGTTCCTGATCTGATTCGTCCTTACCCTTTAATAACTTCTTGGCTAATTGAGCGTTATCATCATATTAATCAATTTGCTAACCATGTATTTTACACTAGCGAAGGAATGAAGGAATGGTTTGGCAATAATGAAAAAGGAGATGTACTGTACCCAGTTGGTAATTTTCAAGAAGAAAAATACATAAACCAAAAACAATGTCCTCAAGATCAGATAAAACTTATCTATGCTGGTAATTGTTATGGTGCTTACGGAAGAATGTTATTAGAGTTATCTGAATATGTGCTTAAATCTCAACACATTCAGCTACAAATTTTTGCCGCCGGAAATGATTGGTTGCCAGAAAAATTAGAACAGATGACTCAAGCTGGTATTTATCAAGGATTTAAGCCCTTTCATCTTTTAAAGGAGCAACTTGAACAAGCAGATGCATTTCTGACAGTAATGAGCTTTGAAAAGGAAGAAGAAGTATTCATGCGAACTAGTTTTACTACTAAGTGGCTCGATTATGTACCTTATGGTAAACCAGTTTTTGTCTGGGGACCAGAGTATTCTACAGCTTGTAGTTTTGCCAAAAAATATCAATCAGGTATTGCTATTATGGAAGAAAATCCAGAAGTCTTACTACAAGTTATCACTGAAACAGCATCAAATCCAACAAACTGGTATTCAGCCTGTGAAGGTTCTAGTCGAGTTGCTAATACTGTACTTAACGCTGAACAAATACATCATTTGTTTGTTGACAAAGTTACTGATGTTTGTCAGAAATATTTTAAATCTTAGGATATGGAATTTACTGAATATCAAGCTGCAAATCAGCCCAAAATAATTGTCATTTCCTCTGTTTCTCCTCAACCTACTGGTGCTGGTCAGGTGGTATTATATCGTCATTTAACCCAAGCAACTAGTTGGGATGTTCATATTCTACCTAACCCTGATGATAATAAAACTCATAGATGGCTAACAAAATTAATTAAAAGATTGGAACATACTCGTTTCCATCGTTGGAGTCATGATTTAGATATTATAGATAATGGAAATAATTGGAATGCTATAATAGCTAATTATTGTCAGCAACTATCTAGTTCTATTAGAGAAAATAATACTGTAGTTCTTACTGTAGCTCATGGTAATGGTTGCTGGGCTGCTCAAAGATTTGCTCAAAGGTATCAATTACCTTTAGTCACGATTTTTCATGATTGGTTTCCAGACCTTCCTAGTCTTCATAGACCTTTTCATGATTTTTTGGAAAAACGGTTTCAGAAACTTTATCAGCAATCTAATTTAGCTCTGTGTGTTTCGCAAGGTATAAAAGATGCTTTAGGTTCACATCCTAATAGTCAGGTTCTTTATCCCATACCTGCTTTATTAAATAAGGAAATAACTAAACAACATCAAACTAAAAATGATGAACAAATATCATCTCGGTTAAAAGTTGTTTATTCTGGTAATCTTTATGAATATGGACCAATTTTAGCTCAATTACTGGAGGTAACAAAAAATCATCCTCAGATTCAAGTACAAGTTCGAGGACCTAGGCCAAATTGGCCAGCAGATTTCCGTTCAGAAATGCGCGATCGCCAACTATGGTTAGATTTTGCCCCTAGAGAGGAGTTAAATGACTGGTTAGCTAGTGCTGATGTATTTTTAGTAGTGATGAGTTTTGATCCCGCTCTACAGCGACGGATGGAAACCAGTTTTCCTTCTAAATTACCTGAATATGCCCAATTTGGTAAACCTATTGTGATTTGGGGACCGGAATATTGTTCAGCTATTAAATGGGGGAGGGAGGGCGATCGCGCTCTCTGTGTTACAGATAAGAATCCATCTGTTTTAGTTTCTAGTTTGGAAAACTTTAGTCAAAATTTGGCTCGACGTGAATATTATTCATGTCAGGCTCGGCAAGCAGCAGCGAAAGATTTTAATCCAATTACTATACAGCAGCAATTTCTTGATGAAGTTTCTAACTTGATTTGATATAATTTGTATGTCAGAAAAATTTATAGTCAATTACAATTTGTCAACAATATCTAAACATCATGAGAATAAAAAAAATACCTGAATATTTATTAGTTTTCTTCCAGGATCCAGCCAAAATTCCTCACTACTTTAAATATCTCATAAGTAAAATTCTTTGGGGTCATGGAATGGCTACTATTCCTCTGGAATGTAAGGTTCGTACTTCCACATTCTCAGAATATTTATCAGTTTATGGTCTGATGCCCAGCGAAGGCGAAGTTAATATAATCCTCAAGTATTTAAATGATGCTAAAGATGTTTTTGACATAGGAGCAAATGTTGGTGTTTGGTCTGTTTTAATGTCTAAAGCAAACCCAAATGCCACAATACATTCTTTTGAGCCAAACCCAGAAACGTTCTTACTACTTCAAGCTAATATCGAACAAAATAATTGTTTGAATGTGAAATCAAATAACTTTGCGGTTTCTGACACGACAGAGACCCTGGAATTTCAGGTTCCAGAAAATGCATCAATTTTGGGAAGGGTTCGTCCAACTAAAAATGTCAAAGATGATGATGGTAGATTTGATAATTCAAAAACAATTGAGGTTCAATCATTAACTCTGTTTGATTATTGTCAGCAGAATTCCGTAGAGAAAATTGACTTCCTTAAAATTGATATTGAGGGGCATGAGCTACCTGCTCTTATGTCACTTGAGTTAATGTTGCGTGAACATCGTGTAAAAGCAATTCATATTGAGACAATAGAAGCAAACCACATTAGAATGGGAAGTTCTTATCATGCCTTGTTAGAGTTTTTACAGTCATGCGGGTATCAATTTTTTACTATTCGTGATGATAATTTATACAGAGAACCAATTCCCTTAGACAAAATCAGTGAACACAATCATATTTGTTTGCCAATATAATGCTTATATTGATATGTGCTTTGCTAGATTAAGTGTAACTGACTAGGACTTATGCAAAACATCCTTAGTGGTGCAGAAAAGTCTGGAAACCCGCATTATGTCGTAGTCTTAACCTAAGACATATTTTAACAGCCTTTATGCAAAGCCTTGTAACTAGGCTGTTTCAAGAGGTTGATTTACCTAAATAAAATCTCAAATAAGACCTCAACAAGTTTTCTGCACCACTAAGGCAAAACATCTATGAAATCCTCTTTCCTTGGTTCCCTTCATTCTTTCGAAACTTGTGGATAATTCCTATTTACTTACGCCTACCTAATAAAACGGATTCAGTATCAAATGAGGTTATAAACAATTATGTTTGGTGTCATTACAGCCTGTTATAAAGGTGATTATTTTCTGGCCAAAGCAACTTGTGCAAGTGTAAGATTTTTTATGCCTGATGTTCCAATATGTGTAATTGTTGATGGCGATCTTGATATTCAGGAACTGAAAGATGTATACAATGTCTACGAACTACGAATTGACTCTCTTGAGCATATTGAATTGAGGAAATTGTTAGCAGGTTCTGGTAAATCTAAATTGGCTGCACTATGGGAGGGTCCGTTTGAGGAATTTATATTTTTAGACTCTGATGCTATTGTCTGGGGTGATCTTAGATCAGTAATCAACCTCAAAGATTATGATTGGAATGTTTTTGCTGAATGGCCAAGAGATGAATATTATACAACTGGCAATTGGGATAATAACTATGGATGGGTATCTCACTTATTTTACGATCCTGAAAGATTGAGAAAGTACGACCTAGAATTTGAATGGAGATGGCGACATTACGCATGTACTGGTTGTTTCGCTGCACGTAAAAATGCAGTAAAGTTAGAAGATTATTTGCATTTAGAAGTTTATGCTAAACAAAATCCTGGGTTATTTTTTGTAGGTGAACAAGGAATGTTAATGTACTTAATATTTAAATCCTCTGATTTAAATATTTTAAAGCTCCAATGTTATGATTTACAAATTATCCCTGCTGCTCTTAATCACGATATTGTGCATAAACGATTGGGTTTAACGAATACAGATTTTCTTCTACCTAAACTGGTTGAAAATCCTGTGGTAATTCATTTTTGTGAGCAAAAACCTTATATTCACAACATTAAAGCATTTTCATATCCGTTCACAATTTTTCGTCTAGCACACTATAAAAATCTATTTAAAGATAAAAACAAAAAAAGTAAAGCGTGGATGAAAGTTATATCCGAAGAAATAGTCTTGGTAGTAAGAAAAATCATCAAAAAATTAATGAATCGGAGTGAAAAATATCAGAGTGGAACTTGAATATTAGCTGTTTTTAGGCGATATTTCACAAATTATTTAGTCGGACAGCTATAACAATCTGTTTTTATACTTCAATGAAAATCATCCACTTCAATACCACTACCGAAGGTGGAGCAGCAGTTTTCATGCTCCGACTTCACGAAGCATTACTAAATGTAGGAATAGATAGCCATGTTTGTTATCGCAAAGGAAACTTATACACAAAAAATAGTCATCAAATTGAATTTCTAACAACACCAATAGCAAAAATTCAAGAACGAATTAACCTTAAACTGGAAAATCAAATCCTTCATGGTTCAGAAAATCTTTTTTCCTTGTTGCGATCGCCTGTTAAAACAAGACTCCCACCATCTCATCAAGGTGATATCCATCATTTACATTGGATTTCTCGCTGGCTAGACTTACCTAGCTTTATCCCATCACTACCCCCCAAAGCACCAATTATTCTCACCCTTCATGACTTTGGCAACCTCACCGGTGGTTGTCATCTCTACTCTGGTTGTCATCGCTTTGAAACAGACTGTCGCCCTTGTCCTTTACTAAAATCTCCCTTCAATAATTTCTTAGCTAATCAAGAATTAAAACAGAAAAAAACTCAATTTAGTCTACGACCATTATATGTTGTTGGTAATAGTACCTGGACAACCCGTATGGCTACTTCTGCGGCTGTATTTGAAAATGCTATAGCCTTCCGCACAATTCATCCTGGAATTGAAACAAAAGACTTTATTCGTTACGAAAAAGCAGAAGCAAAAAAAATTCTAGGTATACCACCGGAAAAAATGATTTTGGGTTTTGGTTGTGCTGAATTAACAGATAGTAACAAAAATTTCCACCTGTTTCTGGAACTATTACAACACCTGAAAAGCCAAGTCAACCTAGAGGCTTTGGTTTTTGGCAATGGACTAAATTTAACATCAGAACCACCAGTGAAGATCCATAATCTTGGTAAATTAGCATCAAGTCGGTTATTATCCTTAGCTTATTCCGCAATGGATGTTTTTGTGATTACCTCACGGATAGAAACCCTCAGTCAAGTTGCTTTGGAAGCTCAAGCCTGTGGTACTCCTGTGTGCGCTTTTGCCGTTGGTGGCATAACTGATGCTGTAGATGATGGAGTAACTGGTTTTCTTAGTCCTTTTGGTGATATGTTTATGTTAAGCAACCATGTAATAACTTTGCTACAAGATCAAAAACAACGTTACCAGTTTAGTCAGAGTGCTTATGATTGGGTAAAATTAACATTTTCTCTAGATAAAATGCGATCAGCCTATTTACAACTCTATACAGAAGCACTATCCTAATATAATTGATTTATAAGGAGAAGAACATGGATTTAAAAAAATTATAATTTAACTGGAACAAACTAGGTGAAATTGACCCATTGTGGGCAATTCTCTCATTTCCTGATAAAGAAGGAAATAAATGGAATATTAGAGATTTTTTTGCTACTGGTGAACAAGAAATAAATGATGTAATAGTTACTGTTAAGAGTTTGGGCATTAAAACTCCATTACAAAGATGTCTTGATTTTGGCTGTGGTATTGGCAGATTAACGCAAGCTCTTGCTACTCATTCTGAAGAAGTTCATGGAGTTGATATTGCACCTTCAATGATTTATAAAGCTCAAGAATTTAACTCCTACACTTCAAAGGTTTTTTATCATCTTAATACAGCAGATGATCTGAGATTATTTCCAGATAATTATTTTGATCTTATATATTCAAATATAGTTTTACAGCATATTGAACCTTCATACTCTAAAAAATATATTCAAGAATTTTTAAGAGTATTATTACCAGGTGGTATTTTAATATTTCAACTTCCTGAGAGTATCAGTACAAGTATAGAGAAAAAGACAGACAATAAACCTATTTCTTGGGGACACAACTTTAAAAATAGATTGAGATATGTAATTCGCTCTATTCTTCCGTTGCAAATAATTGATTTTTGTCGTTTTATAGTGTATGGTAATATTGCTTCAAAACGAGCTAGTATGGAAATGTATGGAGTTAAAAAAGAAGAAGTTATTTCATTAATCAAAGAATGGAGCGAGAATATTGAGATACTTGATATTAAAAATAATGATAGTGTAGACGAAAAGTGGATTAGCTGGTGTTGCTGTATTACAAAATTAAAATAACTAAAAAGAAGACAAAGTTTTTCTGATTTATTAAGATTAACGATAGATAAATTGGCTGGTAGTTTAATCACGGAAAGCCAAGATACAAATCTTAAATACGATGAGAGTTTTAGCAAATCCCTTCAAATTTGTTCCACATTGTATTGATAGCTGATAAATTACATTTAATAATGGTTTATTATGATAAAATTTTCGTTTCTTTCCACTCAATTGAGTTATATGTTGCGATCATTTCAATATCGCAAACAACTTTGGCTCAAACTTTATCTATTAATCAATTTAAAGGATTTATTTATCAGTTATTCTAGGTTTATCTGGGAATTAACTCAACCTAAACCTCAATCTCAGTTTCCTAATAAAACCTGTGTAGTTATCCTTTTAAGTCATAACCGACCCCATAATATGGATCTCTTGATCAGAGGCGCACTACATCAAAATTTTGTTAGTAAAGTAATAGTTTCTAATAGTAATCCATCTGTTAAAATTAGTGATTGGGTAAATATTGAAGATTCTCGCTTAGTATTGATTGATGAAACAGTACCTACCCAACCTGGCCATAGATTTGTGATTGCTAATCAAGAAGATAGTAACTATTTTCTTTCTATTGATGATGATATTTTCTTAATGCCTCATCAATGGGTTACTTTTTTCGACAAACTTGTAGAGAATGATCAAGTAACACATTGTCTGACAGGAAATGTCTATCTTCCTGGTACTATTGCTTCTAACGGGAGTCCATTTCATCAAGTGACAGAAGTTGAGCAAGATGTTGATGTTTTAGTTGGGTCTTTTGCCTTTACTCGTGAGCATCTTCAACGAATGTTTCATCTAGCTCATACTTTAGGAATTAATGAAATGTCCAATGTCAGAAATGGAGAAGATATTTTATTATCCTTTGCTGGGATAAGATCGCCCCGTGTTCATAATATTGGCCATGTTTGGTCTTGTGCATCCAGTTCATTACCTGGAGTGGCATTATGGCAGACCCATGAAAACTTTTGGCAGGAACGTATTAACTTATTTGAACAAGCACAAACTAACCGGAAAAATATGCAAGATTCATGGTTTCAATCAAGTATTGGCAGAAGCATATATAAAAGTCTATGAAAATACTTTAGTTAGTTAAGATATTCATCATGATTGTTATTGGCAATTCGACAGGACAAATGTGTAATAAGTTATTTCTTTGATTGAGTTTTTCGAGCAAGCCATTAAAGCTATGGTCAATCCTGATGTCCAGCCCCCGGATTTAATCCCTCAAATTTAAACTTGAATCCTTACGGAAAGAAAATGATAGAGCCTATCAAATTACCATTAGATTATAAATTACCTTGTAGTAATTTTTACTATAGCAATACAAATACACTATGCTGCTTACACGACGCTGGTTTCTTTTCGATACTTACGGTGGCTTTGTGGAGTTTAATAGATCTTTATAATATGGGTATATTCCCTGTAAATATTGATTTTTCTAAAACATTTTCAGGTTTTAAGAATATAGAACAAACACAAACAGAAATTGATATTTATCCTCATTTTTTCAAGCAAAAAATAAATTTAGATAAACATAGTGATTTACATTACAAATTCAGACTATACAAACAAAATCACCATGGTATCTATGCAAATTATAACTTTTCGCAATACGACCAAATTTTTGAACAATATTTTCAGTTATCCGATCAATGCAATAAAATCAAAACTTTTATATTAAATAAGTATAATATAAATCCTTTAAAGACGATAGCAGTTATTTATCGAGGGACAGATAAATCAAGAGTTCTAAAGGAGTTTTTCAATTTGATGATCAAGGTCATTTAGTAGATATTAGAAAAGTAATTTATGGCTTTTTATACGAATATATTAGAAAACTTAAGGCAGAACTCAATCATTTTGTTAAAATTCGATAAAAAACAAAAGCATGATAATGTTTAAGATTCATTTCAACAGTTATATTGAGGAAATAAAATCATGTCTAAAAAGAAAGATTGTTTGTAGAACTTATTGACAAGATTTTTATATTTGAGTATGGTTGAGGCATAAAGCGTAAAATGTAAAACACTATTAAAATTACACTATTGTTTCAATCCATGATTGACAAAAGTTTTGTCCTATTTATTAACATAATATGCCTAGATATTAGAGTAAATATTTAAAGCAATGAATAAAACATAAAAAGGAGATTCACAGTGAAAATTTCTATCATGATTACCACTAAAAATAGACTTGCAGATTTGAGTCGAACTTGTGAAGTAATCAGACAACTAGATCCCCAACCAGATGAAATTATCATCACCGCCGATGGATGTAGTGATGATACAGTTAATTTTGTCCAAGAACATTATCCGCAATTCAAATTGATAATTAATGAAATTGGACAAGGCTCAGTTGCCTCCAGAGCAAAAATGATGGAAATTGCTCAAGGAGACCTAGTTCTTGCACTAGATGATGACAGCTATCCAGAACAATTAGACTGTATCGCCCGTCTGAGGGAGTTTTTTCAAGACAAAGCGAATATAGCGGTAGCTCACTTCCCGCAACGTACAGATGAATATCCTGAAACATTAAACCAAACTGATTTTGGACAAGAGTATTGTACTCGTTCTTTTGCTAATTCTGGGGCTTGTTTACGGCGAGATATTTACTTACAGTTACCAGGTTTTGAGCCTCAATTCTTTCATATGTACGAAGAACCTGACTATGGATTACAATGTGTGGCAGCGGGATATGAAGTTGTTTTAACGCCAATTATTACTATCCGACATCACTACAGTCCTAGAAGTAGAGCTTCATTTCGGGGACATCATCAACACGCACGTAATGAATTTTGGAGTACAGTAATGCGGTGTCCCATGCCACAAGTCTTTTTCATTTCTCTTTATCGTATTTTTTCTCAGGCTAAATTTATTACCCAGCGTCAAGGTCTTAATGGTTTATTTAGAGAACCTGTCTGGTGGTGGCAAGCTGTACAACAATTGCCATATTTTCTGAATAAGCGAAAACCGGTAACTTGGGAGCGTTATTCTACATGGCTGAAGTTACCATGATATATCTTAAAAACTAAAATTATGATCAAAATAAGTATCTGTATTCCCACTTACAACGCTGAAAAATTTATTCGCACCACCATCACCTCCTGTCTCCAACAAACTCAATCTCCTTATGAAATTTTACTATCAGATGATGGTTCAGGCGATCGCTGTTGGCAATCCAGCTAAAATAATTAAATACCGTAACTCAAAAATAGCTAATATGAGCTACCAACCGATACCAATGAGCATAGAAAGATGATCACTGATCGAGAAAAACTCAAACTGGAACTTGATTACATTGATGATTTTACCATTAACGTAGTGTATCGTATTGTGATGGCACTTAAACATCCCATACCTGTGGTTAACAATGAAATTAGCTGGTTCGCAAATAACCCACTAAAGAATAGTATCATCTATGAAAAAGATATTATTAGCCCCATTGATGAAACGTGGGATGTTGAGACAAGTAATCTGGTAATGTCACCAAAAGTTTCCTCAAAGTAGACATATCATACATAAAAAGCGATCGCGTCTGGATTGCTTATAGAGCTATTATCTTACCTGGTGTGACTTTAGGAGATGGAGTAGTAGTAGGTGCTGGTGCAGTAGTATCACGTTCTATTGATCCCTATTGTATAGTTGCTGGTAATCCAGCTAGAGTGATAGGGGAAAGATCACAGGATCTTACTTATGAATTAAATTACTTTCCTTGGTTACTTTGATAAAACTATTTTTGATACAACTATTGTTGATGTTTTGATTGAAAACTTAACAAAATTTTTACAATTTACAATGAACAATAATTCACTGAGAATAAGCATCTGTATTCCCACTTACAACGCCGAAAAATTTATTCGCACCACCATCGCCTCCTGCCTCCAACAAACTCAATCTGCTTATGAAATTTTACTATCAGATGATGGTTCAGGCGATCGCACTGCTGATATACTCACAGAATATACCAATTATCCTCATGTAAAAATAATTTCCCCACCGCAAAGGTTAGGCATAGGAGATCACTATCGTTACTTATCTATGTCCGCTTCTGGTACTCACGCAGTTTTCCTTTCCTGTGATGATGCTCTCCACCCAAACTTCGTACAAACTGCTACCCGTGAATTAGCAAAAACCCCTCAAGTATCAATGTTAGCATTTGGGGGGTTTTCCTGTGATGCTAACCTTCAGCCACAGAGTCGTTTTGGATTGAGTTATCCCACTCAATTACTAGAATCTCCCAATGGGTTTAATCACTTTATCAAAAGCTGTACCTATATTTTATCTACCTGTGTTTGGAACTGTAGTTTTTTGCAAGAGCTTAAACCTTTGCCCAAAGAAGCAGGTCTAACTACAGACTGGTATTGGGCTTTATTAGCAGGAACTAAATCTGATATTCGTTTATCACGTCATGCTTTAGGATATTATCGTTATCATGATACAAATTCATCCCACTCTAATCCAGAAAGATGGAAAAATCATGCCATTGAGATGCTGAATTATTTGGCGAAGAATTATGAATTAACTCCAGCTTTGCAAAGCCAAATTGATCAAAAATTGCCAACTCTGATTGTTAACTTATCTGAAACAGAGAAAACTATTTCCCAGTCCCCATTAAAAATAAAAAACCTCAAAGAAATATTTAAGCGATTCCTTGTTCATAGTTTTGTAACTCATCCAGATTTTTTGCAATAATGTAGTTTTTCTTTTTCAAATAAATTCCTCTATTTAGTGAGATGTATGTGTAATAACTCCTGTATTGAATTTTATCAACGGGTAATTAAACCTAATGAAGTTAGCGGTAAAAAAATTCTTGAGGTAGGTTCGGCAAATTTAAATGGTGGACTACGTTCTTACCTAGAGAATCTTTCTCCCATAGAGTACATTGGAGTTGATATTCAAGAAGCTCCAGGAGTTGATATTGTTTTAAGGGCTGAAGATTTAGTTAAGCATTTTGGTGAAAATAAATTTGATTTTGTTGTCAGCACTGAAGTTTTAGAACATATTGCTGATTGGATCACCGTTATTAATAATCTCAAAAAAATTGTGTCCCCCAATGGAGTAATATTATTAACTACTCGTTCTATAGGGTTTCCTTATCATGGATTTCCCAATGATTATTGGAGATTTGAAGTTAAGGATATGCAACGGATTTTTGCCGATTTTGATATCATTGCTTTAGAAAGCGATCAGAGTGAACCTGGTGTTTTTATCAAAGCTATTAAACCATCACAAAATCCTCAAGTTTTCTCTGAGATTGATCATTATAAATTATGGTCAATCATAACAGGGAAGCGTGAATCAGCCTATTTTGCAAATAAGTTCATAGCTTCACCCCCCCATTAAAGCGAATTGAGTATCAGTTTAATCGCTTCTTTGCAAGACTATTTGCGTCCTTGAAAAGAAAAATATCTATTTTGTTAAAATTAGTGATTTCTTAAATTACAGCGATTTCCAATCATATAAAGTACATCTTAGCCCCCTCATCGCTTGCGGGGAGGGGGTTGGGGGTGGGGTTCTTGTTCCAGGTTTGATGACAATCTGCTGTAACGTGAGTTCGACCAATAATTTTTAACCCTCTCCAAACCTCCCCCCTCAACAGGGAGAGGCTTAAAAACATAATTTGAAGATGCTAATGAGAGGTTAAATTGCCCCTCTCCGTGTCGGAGAGGGGTTGGGGTGAGGTTCATCGAATTCACGTTAAATTACTAAGATATTCTGATCAGTTAAAATAAACCTTCTATGTCCTGCCTAGCCTGTAACGAAAGCGAGAACTTTGGCACTTTTACAGTGCGTGAGTTTATGATAGGAATTAATGATCAGCATCAATACAGAGAATGTTCTCAGTGTGGTAGTATTCAGATCCTCGATCCTGTAGAAAATTTAGCTGATTATTATCCTCAGAACTACTATTCACTAAAGAGAAAAGCAGAATCTTCTATTAAACAATGGCAAAGAATTGAAAGAGCAAAACAGTCTCTGGGAAAATTCAGTCCTGTTGGTTGGTTGATGAATCAAATCCTGGGTAAAACCTACTTTGTAGATTGGATAGCTTATGCTGGTATATCCAAAAATTCAGCTATTCTTGATGTCGGTTGTGGTAATGGTACACTTCTTACACACTTGCGAGATTGTGGATTTTGCAAATTAACAGGTATTGATCCCTTTCTTGAGAAATCCACCCACGATAGAGAAATACATCTGTTAAAACAAAATTTAGCAGAAACGGTAGGCGAATATGATCTGATTATGGCTCACCATTCTTTAGAGCATATGCCAGATCCTCTATCTGCTTTGCAACAGATAGCTAGATTATTAAAACCCCAAGGTACTTGCTTAATTCGTACTCCTGTAGCGGGAACTTGGGCATTTCGGACTTATGGATCACATTGGGTACAGTTAGATGCTCCTCGCCATCTTTTTATACCATCCGTTAAAGGTATGCAAGAATTAGCAGTTCGCTCAGGATTAATAGTTGAAGAAGTTATTTTTGATTCCAATCGTTTTCAGATTACAGGAAGCGAAAAATGTCAACGTGGGTTAGATTTTTATAGTAGTGATCAGCAAATATTCTCCCCAACGCAACTCAAAGACTTTGATCAAAGTTCCATCAAGCTAAATAAAGCTCAAGATGGGGATCAAGCTTGTTTTTGGTTAAAAAAGGCTCAATGAAAGAAACTTCACAACAGTGGTTAGTAGCTCTACTAGGAGCGCGAATGCACTATGCCGTTCCCCGCATCTTGCATCAAGAAAATTTACTTAAACATTTATACACAGATATTTGTGCCGTTAAGGGTTGGCCAAAGCTGCTGCAAATAATTCCCCAGTCTTTACAACCCTCCAGCCTCAAGCGACTTCTGGGACGAGTTCCTGAAGGGATACCAAATGAAAAGATCACAGCTTTTAATAGTTTTGGCTTTGAGTATGCCCAAAAACTACGTCACTCAAAATCACCCTCAGAAACTACTCAAGCCTTTTTATGGGCTGGTAAGACCTTTGGTAAACTGATATTAAACCAAGGATTAGGAGAAGTATCAGGAATATATACTTTTAACACAGCGGGTTTAGAACTATTAGAAAATGCCAAAAAACAAGGGATAAAAGCAGTTACAGAACAAACAATTGCTCCAAAATTTATAGAGTATCAACTCTTACAACAAGAATATGAAACTTTCCCAACGTGGGAGACTGTTCCACAGCAAGACAGTTTTTTACTAGAATTGTCTAACAGAGAAAAAGCAGAATGGTCGAAAGCCGATATAGTTCTCTGTGGTTCAGAATTTGTGAAAGAGGGAATTATTGCCTGTGGAGGTGCAGCCGAAAAGTGTCACATATTGCCCTATGGCGTAGATTGGCGTTTTTCCACCCCAGAATATATAATAAATAACCAGCCTTTGCGAATTTTAACTGTTGGAGGTGTAGGACTAAGAAAAGGATCACCCTATGTTTTAGCAGCAGCCCAAAAACTGCAAAAACTAGCTATATTTCGCATGGTTGGACCATTAGGGATAAAACCAGAAATGCAGTCGCTCCTAGCTGATAATGTAGAACTAACAGGAGCAATTCCCAGATCAGAAATTATTGGCCAGTATACTTGGTCCGATGTTTTTCTACTTCCTTCAATTTGTGAAGGATCAGCAACAGTGATTTATGAAGCACTAGCAGCAGGAATACCCGTAATTTGTACAGCTAATGCAGGTAGTGTAGTTAGAGACGGTATAGAAGGATTCATTGTACCAATTCGTGATCATCAAGCGATCATTGATAAAGTAGAATTATTGGCAACTAATCCTGAATTACGTTATGAGATGTCTAAAAATGCCAAAGCAAGAGCAAGTGAATTTACCTTAAATAGATACGGACAAAGATTACTAGATATTTTAGCTGAAGATGTAGTATACAAAAACCCAGAAAACTCAGTTCATATCAGTAAAAAATACATAAACAATGGTTGAATTTTTTCAATATCTTCTCACAGGCATTTGTGCCTTAATCGTGATGTGGGGAATGATTAAAGTAGAACGAATTTATCAATTTCCCTTTTTCATGGCTAGTATGGTAATTACCTTCATTTTACCACAGGTTTCAGCATTAATAAATAATCCAGGTGCCGCCACACAAAATATGATAGTACAAGGGCTAATTATGGCTTGTTTATGTACTTCTATGTGCTGGGTAGGATATAACTTTCCTCCTAATCGGAAATTATTGTACAAATTACAAATACCTTTAGATAATAGAAAATTATTACAAATAGGAATATTTTTAACTGCAATTGGTTGGATTTTTTCCATATTCACTGGTCAAGCAGCAAGTACACTTGAAGCAGGTAAACAATGGACAGGACCAGCAACAATCTTTGCTTTTTTTTCCCAAGTTATATATTTAGGTTTTGCAATTTTATTAATACAACTGTTAAATAAACCATCAATAATTAATATTATTGGGACTATTATTGCTGGCTTACCAATTGTCCAAACTGTTTTAGCAGGAAGAAGACAAGCAACAATGACCTTTTTGATTATTATTGGTCTTAGTTTTTGGTTTAAGTTTAAATTAACACCTCCAAGATGGCTAATTATCATAGCTATTATTGCTGGTATATATATTATACCCTTAGTTGGCACTCTAAGAGGTAATTTTTGGAATTTAATTTTTCAGCAAGATTGGGAAACCTTAAAAACTTCTGCTGACCTAAGTTTTGGTCAACTCCAAAAAGGAGGAACATTAGAATTAAGAAATGCAGTATTAGTAATTGATGCAGCAACAGTATCAGGAAAATATGAATATGGAGCAGGTTATTGGAATGCTTTTGTCTTTCAATACTTTCCTGGACAAATATTTGGATTTGATTTAAAACAATCACTACAATTCGATTTACAAAGAGAACAAAATCTAAGTCAATATGGATATGCTTTTCCAGTAGGAACAACCTGGACTGGAATTGGAGATTCTTATTTACAATTTGGTTATTTTGGTGCCTTAATATTTGCTTTAATTGCTAGTTTTTTCAAAACACTATGGATTGCTTCATACCAGCATAAAAGTCTTTTCCCTACTCTGGTAATGATGAGTTTAATTAGTCCTGCAATGCTTGCTATTACCCATGGAACACAACGTTTTATACAGGAGTTTATCTTTCAGATTATAGTGATTAATTTAGTGAGTTATTACTGTGGTATTAAATTAAAACGTCCAGTAATTGTGGATTATTAAGAAAATTTCTTAATAGAATCATTTAAGGTTGCTTTATTATGGTGTTTTTACCATCGAAAACTGCTATTCTTTTGTCAGAAACTACAGAATATGATCACCTCTTTTTTTAATAAAACTCATCAAGATTTACAAAAAGCACAAGAATATCTGGAGAGATTAACTAATCTTAATTCTCCAACAATCTCTAGTATTCAACTCCACAAATTTCAATCAATCTGGGAAGATTGTATATCCGATGTTCCTTATTATCGAGAACTGGTAGAAAAAGGTAAAGCCCCAGCAAAAATTTCCTCCTGGGAAGATTTTTATGCTATTCCAGTTTTAGATCGTATAACTATTCAAAATAACCCAGAAAAATTTCATAGATTATCAACTTCACCTGATTCTTACATATCAACAACAGGTTCAACTGGCCAACCCGTTCAACTGGGTATCTGGAAATCAGAATCAAATATCCTTCGTATAGCGAAATTAGTACCTTGGATTCAGCTTGGCTATACTGCCAATAGCTCATTATATTTAATTTGGGGTCATGCTCACTTATTAGGTACTGGTTGGCATAAATACTGGAATCATGCAGTAAGAAAATTAAAAGATTGGTTATTAAATTATTATCGAGTTGATGCTTATACATTAAATCCTCTCAAAGCCAAAAAAGTTGCTAAAGAAATTATTCAGCAGAAACCAACTGGACTTATTGGCTATGCTGCTATACTTGATTTACTATGTCGCTACTCTCAAGAGTACCATCTCGAACTTCGTAATGTTGGATTAAAGTTTGTGATGAGTTGTGCAGAACCACCACCTCGTGAAGATACCTTTGAACTTATTCGTACTGTATTTAATTGTCCAATCCTACAGGAGTTTGGTGGTGTTGACTTTGGTCATGTAGGGTTTAAAATTGATGATAATCCTTATACATTATTTCCTGATCTCAATATATTAGAATCTGAATTAGGAAATGAAAATAATAACACTTGCTCGGCATTAGTCACTACTCTATATCATCGTTATGTACCATTGATTCGTTATCAACAAGGAGATATTTTAACAGGAGTGGTTCGTAATCAACATGGATTTATTATATCTTTTCAAGAGCAAATTGGACGTATTAATGATATGATTTTTTTATCTGATGGGAGTAGTGTTCACAGTGTTGCACTTCTTCATTGTTTCAAGGAAGAAAAATCTATTTTTAATGTTCAGTTAGTTCTTGCAGATGAGGGTAATGAATTTTGTTTAGTTGTTGAAGAACCTCTAAATTTAGAAGTTGAAAGAAATATCAGAAAGAGACTAGAGCAACTTCATCCAAATTTAAAAAATCTTCCTTTTAAATATGTTACAGACTTATCTACTAATCGAGCAGGTAAACGTAGGTGGATAGTAGATAAAAGAAAGTTAAATCCCAATAGTCAAATAACTATATAGGCAAATATGAAAAAGCTAAAAATTGCGGTGATTTTTCACCAAATAGGACCATATCATCATGCCCGGCTAAATGCCATAGGAAAATTAGTAGATGTGGTGGGAATAGAATGGTCAGCTAAAGAAATTGAATCTTGGGGTATTGTCAATAGTAATTTTTCCTATGAAAAAGTTTCTTTATTCAATTATACATACTGGGGAACTCATTCTTGGCAATCTTTAGCTTCCAGATTATTTGAAGTTCTAGAATCTGTAAAACCTGATGTAATGGTTGTTAATGGTTGGAATGATTTTGGTTCTATTATTACTATTGGCTGCTCTTTTTTAAAAGGTATTCCTATGGTCTTAATGTCTGAAAGCCATGAAAAAGATCAAATACGTAAATGGTGGAAAGAACTTATAAAATCTCGGACAATTAATTTATCTTCTGGAGTTTTAGTTGGTGGAAAACTTCATAGAGAATACTTACTTAAATTAGGAGTACCATCTAATAAAATTTTTATGGGTTATGATGTTGTTGATAATAAAACTTTCCATCCTGATCAGATAAAATCCTTACCTTCTCCATTAAATAAACCCTTCTTTTTAGCTATTAATAGATTTGTTCACAAAAAAAACTTACCGTTCTTATTATCAGCTTATGCTGATTACCGTAAATTAGCAGGTAATCAATCGTGGGATTTAGTATTATGTGGTGATGGTGAATTGCGGGTACAATTAGAACAACAAATTACTAATCAAGCAATTCAGGATTATGTTCATCTTCCTGGTTTTCTACAACAGCAAGAACTTTTACCTTATTTTGCCCATGCTAGTTGCTTTATTCATGCTAGTGTTCAAGAACAATGGGGTTTAGTTGTGAATGAAGCAATGGCATCAGGTTTACCAGTATTGGTTTCCAATCGTTGTGGTTGCTATGAAGATCTAATCATAGAAGGTGTGAATGGGTTTGGTTTTGATCCTGAAAATGTTCAACAGTTAACTGACTTAATGCTGAAAATCAGTTCGGAAAAGATTGATTTACAGACAATGGGTAATGCCGCTTTAGAACACATTCAACAATTTTCTCCTGACTATTTTGCCCAAGGACTAATTCAAGCAGTTAATTATGCTTTATGCTCAGATTAGTTTATGAAAATTTTAATTGTTATTCCTGCTTTGGGAAATGTTTATGGGGGACCATCCAAAGTTATTCTTGAGTTAGCAGAATCTATTGGTAAATTAGGTATTAATGTTGATGTCGTAGCTACGAATGCCAACGGAGAAAAAACTTTAGATGTGGATCTCAATCAATGGATTATACAAAACCATTATAGAGTCAGATATTTTTCCTACTTAAATTTCATAGACTATAAGTTTACTTTGTCAATGAGTAAATGGTTATTTAACAATGTATCTAGTTATAATTTAGTTCATACTCATGCTATTTTTTCCTATCCGGTTCTTGTTGCTTATTGGATGTGTCAACTACACAAAATTCCTTATCTTGCTACACCTCATGGAATGCTAGAACCTTGGGCGTTAGCTTATAAAATATGGAAGAAAAAGCTTTATTTTAATTGGTTAGAAAAACCTGCCTTACAAAAAGCTAGTGCTATACAAATGTTAGCTTCCACAGAAGCAGAAAGAATCAAAAACCTCCATTTAAAGCCACCTTTAGTGATTGTTCCCAACGGAATTCATAGAGAAGATTTTGCCTCTCTTCCCGACCCAGAAATTTTCTATCATCAATTTCCAGAAACTAAAGATAAAAGATTAATTATATTTTTAGGACGCATTGATCCCAAAAAAGGATTAGACTTATTAGCACTAGCCTTTGCTCAAGCATATCAGAAATTTCCTGATACGCATTTAATTATTGCAGGTCCCGATAACACTGGATTTTTACCCACTGCACAAAGCTACTTCATCAACGCAGGTTGTAGCCATGCTGTCACGTTTACGGGAATGTTAACAGGTAATATCAAGTATGCAGCCTTAGCAGCAGCTACAATCTATGTTGCCCCTTCCTATTCTGAAGGTTTTAGTATGTCAGTATTAGAAGGAATGGCTGCGGGTTTACCCTGTGTCATTACCACTGGTTGTAATTTTCCTGAAGCGGGTGAAGCTGAAGTTGCTAGTATTGTGAATATTGATGTTGGTAGCATAGCCGAGGCTATAATTCAACTTCTAGAAGATGATCAAAAAGCCAAGATTATGGGCGATCGCGCTCGGCAGTTTATATTAGATAATTATACATGGGACAGGATAGCATTAAAAATGGTTTCCGTGTATGAAGATATAATTTCCAGATCCCCGACTTCTTTTTCAGCTTGTAATTAAATTAAATAATGAATATAAGACCAAAATTCGCCAACAGTGGCAAAATTAAACCTTTTTAAATTTAGTCTATAGATAAAAATGAAAATATTAGTTGTTATTCCAGCTTTAGGAGAAATCTATGGTGGACCATCCAAAAGTGTTATGAGTTTAACAAAAGCAATTGGCAAAAGTGGAGTTAGTATTGATATCATCACTACTAATGCTAACGGATCTAAAACACTAGATGTTCCCCTATTGGTTTGGATTCAAGAAGAAAATTATCGCATTCAATATTTTCCTTATTGGAATTTTTTAGATTATAAATTTACTTGGTCTTTAACTCGTTGGTTGTTTCATAATATTACTAATTATGACTTAGTGCATACTAATGCTATTTTTTCTTATCCAGTTTTACCTGCATACTGGTCATGTCAAATGGCGAAAATTCCTTACATTGTAACTCCACGAGGAATGTTAGAACCTTGGGCTTTAGCTTATAAAATATGGAAGAAAAAGCTTTATTTTAATTGTTTAGAAAAACCTGCATTGCAAAAAGCTAGTGCTATACAAATGTTAGCTTCCACAGAAGCAGAAGGAATCAAAAACCTCCATTTAAAGCCACCCGTTGTTATTGTTCCTAATGGAATTCATAGAGAAGATTTTGCATCTCTTCCCGAACCGGAAATTTTTTATCATCAATTTCCAGAAACTAAAAATAAAAGATTAATTATATTTTTAGGACGCATTGATCCCAAAAAAGGATTAGATTTATTAGCACCAGCTTTTGCCCAAGCATATCAAAAATTTCCTGATACTCATTTAATTATTGCAGGTATTGATAACACAGGATTTTTACCCACTGCACAAAGTTACTTTATCAACGCAGGTTGTAGTCATGCTGTCACCTTTACGGGGATGTTGACAGGTTCTATCAAATATGCAGCCTTAGCAGCAGCTAAAATATATGTTGCCCCTTCCTATTCTGAAGGTTTTAGTATGTCAGTATTAGAAGGAATGGCTGCGGGTTTACCCTGTGTTATTACCACTGGTTGTAATTTTCCCGAAGCGGGTGAAGCTGAAGTTGCTAGGATTGTGAATATTGATGTTGGTAGCATAGCCAAGGCTATAATTCAACTTCTAGAAGATGATCAAAAGGCCAAAAATATGGGCGATCGCGCTCGGCAGTTTATATTAGATAATTATACATGGGATAAAATATTATTAAAAATGATCTCTGTTTATGAAAATATCATTCAAGGTAATAAACATTTATAGACGAGAATTCCTACATGAGGAACGTCTCTACACCCAAATTCATACTTGGTTTCAGCAACGCCATTAAATGCAGTACAGCTTAAAAAGCGATCGCTCTGATTTCTCGACTATTGAAAAAAGGGGCGTTGCTAATTAAGGGGATGAATTTTAGTCTCACGCAAAGGCGCAAAGACGCAAAGGTAAGATTTTTAAAGGTTCAATTTGGAAATTTCATACCTCGATTCAGCAAC
>Ga0208327_1000095_pt1 | contig 23199 bp, 20 predicted proteins | sample LakMenEpi26Jun08_FD_150733 | JGI IMG/M metagenome (GOLD analysis project Ga0208327, IMG submission 150733) | Freshwater microbial communities from Lake Mendota, WI - 26JUN2008 deep hole epilimnion (SPAdes) | ecosystem: Environmental > Aquatic > Freshwater > Lake > Epilimnion/Euphotic zone ...
AAAGCCTGCATGAGTCACTATTCTGCCTTGTCCATAGCACGCAATGCGCTGTCAGGTCATAGCAACTGGGACCCAGCCTGGCGATCACCCGAACCTGCAGCGGCCTATGACGCGATTGTGATCGGAGGCGGAGGGCATGGTCTTGCTACAGCCTATTATCTCGTTCGCGTGCATGGTCTTGTAAAAGTGGCAGTGCTTGAAAAAGGCTGGATCGGCGGCGGTAATACCGGGCGCAACACGACCATTATCCGATCCAACTATTTTTATCCTGAAAGCGCGGCCTTTTACGAATTTTCGCTTAAGCAGTATGAAAGACTGTCCAGCGAGCTGAATTTCAACATCATGTTCAGCCAGCGCGGCGTGCTCGTCCTTGGGCATTCGCGGCACGACATGGAAATGCATCGGCGCTCCGCAAATGCCATGCGATTAAATGGCATTGATGCCGATATCTTGAGCCGCGACGAGGTGGCAAAACTTGTGCCGGCACTCGACTGTTCGCCACAGGCCCGCTTCCCAATCTGGGGCGGCATGATCCAGCGGCGTGGTGGGACGGCGCGGCATGATGCTGTCGCCTGGGGCTATGCCCGCGCGGCGGATGCGCGCGGCGTTGATATCATCCAGAATTGCGAAGTAACCGGTTTCACCATCCATCAGGGCCAGGTGACTGGAGTCGAGACCACGCGCGGCGCGATCAAATCGAACCGGATCGGGATTGCCGTTGCGGGGCATAGTTCGATTCTGGCTGCAAAAGCGGGCTTTCGGCTGCCGGTCAAAAGCTATGCGCTTCAGGCTATGGTGTCTGAGCCGCTAAAGCCGGTATTGGATACCGTTGTACTTTCACCGGCAACGGGCACTTATCTCAGTCAGTCTGACAAGGGTGAGCTGGTGATCGGCGGCGGGCTTGATCTTTATGCAAGCTATGCCCAGCGCGGCAATCTGCCCGTTAACGAAAATACCATTACTGGCATGCTCGCCATGTTTCCGACATTCTCGCGGGTGCGGATGCTGCGCCACTGGGGCGGCGTCTGCGATGTTGTCCACGATTCAAGTCCGATTATTGGCAAAACGCCGGTACAGGGCCTCTATCTTAGCTGTGGCTGGGGCACGGGTGGTTTCAAGGCCATCCCCGCCGGCGGCTATTGCCTTGCCCACACTATGGCGACCGGCGAGCCGCACGAGCTTAATGCGGCCTTTGGGCTTGATCGTTTCAACACAGGGGCGCTGATCGACGAGGCTGCGGCGGCGAGTATTCCCCATTGAGCAAGTCATGCTGAACATTGAGTGCCCCCATTGTGGAGCTCGTCCGGAGCATGAGTTTCGCTGCGGTGGCGACGCTCACGTCGTGCGTCCCCCGTTAAGCGCCAGCGGTGAGACCTGGGCGGAGTATCTTTTCGGTCATGACAATCCCAAGGGTGACCAGACCGAGCGATGGTGCCACAGCTTTGGTTGCGGTCTTTGGTTCAATGTGATCCGCGATACGGTGTCTCATGAGATCCGCGCGGTTTATCCAATCACGGCGCAAAGACCGGAGCAAGCGGCATGAGTGGCGCCCGGCGTCCCGGCGGCGGTCGGATTGATCGAAACCGTCCGCTCTGCTTCAGCTTTGATGGCCGCACCCTTTCGGGCTTTGCTGGCGACACGCTCGCCTCGGCCCTGCTTGCCAATGGTGTCGATGTGGTGGGCCGCAGCTTCAAATATCATCGGCCGCGTGGCGTTTTTGCAGCCGGTGCCGAAGAGCCAAATGCCGTCGTTCAGCTTGAAATCGGTGCGTACCTTTCACCCAACCGGGTGGCGACCGAGATTGAACTTTATGAGGGGCTGGTGGCGCACAGTGTTAATGCCAGGCCATCACTCGGCTTTGATTTCTATGCCATCAATGACAGGCTGTCGCGGCTGTTGCCGGCAGGATTTTATTACAAGACCTTCATGTGGCCCCACTGGCATCTGTTTGAAGGCACGATCCGCAAGGCAGCAGGGCTCGGCGCGGCACCCACGCAGCCCGATCCAGACCGATACGAGCACCGCCATGCCCATTGCGATGTGTTGGTGATTGGCGGTGGCCAGGCTGGCATCAGTGCAGCCCGTGACGCCGCGCAAAGCGGTGCGCGCGTCATGCTTGTTGAGGCGTCGTCGGAGCTGGGCGGGCGGGCATTGTGGGCCGGTGATGCGATCAACGTCGATCAGACTGAAAATCTAACGATCCTCACAAGAACAACGGCATTTGGCTATTACGATCATAATTTGGTCGCTGCGGTTGAAGACTGTTCATCCGGGGTTGCCAAGGAACGACTCTGGAAGATCAGGGCCAAGCAAGTCGTGATCGCAACAGGCGCTATTGAGCGACCATTGGTATTTCCAGGTAATGACGTTCCTGGGGTCATGCTGGCCTCTGCTGTGCAACGTTATGCTTATGGCTTTGGGGTTGCTGCAGGCAAGAGGGTGGCTTTATTCGGCAATAATGACGGGCTTTTCGATTATGCCACTGCATTCGAAGCTGCCGGAATCGAAATAGCGGCTATTCTCGACACCCGCCGCGGCGAGGAAGTGATCGGCGTCAAAGGGCGCAAGCGGGTCCGTGCCGTGCAGACCAGCCGGGGCGAAATTGCGTGTGACCTGCTCGCTGTGTCGGGCGGCTGGAGCCCGGTGGTGCATCTGTTCTCACAATCGGGTGGATCAATCAGCTTTTGTGACAAGCGCCAGATGTTCGTGCCTGACAAAGCGGTGCAGCAAGTGCGCTGCGTTGGGGCCGCCAATGGCGATTTCGATCTCAACACTCAGCCATGGCAGAGCCGGGCCAAGGGCAAGGCGTTCGTAGATCTCGCCAATGATGTGACGGCGGCGGATGTCATGCTGGCGGCGCGCGAAAATTATGCGTCCGTCGAGCATCTGAAACGCTATACCACGCTGGGCATGGGTCCTGACCAGGGCAAGACTTCCAACGTCAATGGGCTGATGCTGATGGGTGATGCCACCGGGCGCACACCTGATGCGGTCGGCACGACGCGCTTTCGTCCACCTTATACGCCGATCAGTTTCGGTGTGATTTCGGGTGCACGGGTCGGTAATTTGATGCGCCCCCGCAAATTCTTGCCTGCCCATGGCTGGCACCAGACGCTCGGCGCTGTCTTTGAAGATTATGGTTGGCAGCGACCTGATGCCTATCCGCAGGCGGGTGAGAGTTTGGGCGAGGCCGCCATCCGTGAAGCACGAGCAGTACGCACCAGCGCAGGTCTATTCGACGCTTCACCACTGGGCAAGATCGAGGTCTGGGGCTCGGACGCGGCCCGCTTTCTCGACTTTATCTATGTGGGCACGATGTCGACCTTAAATCCTGGACGTATTCGCTATGGCCTGATGCTCGACGAGAATGGGGTCATAATCGATGATGGCGTAGCGATCCGTCTGGCCGAAGATCGCTTCCTGTTACATACGACAAGCGGCGGCGCAGAGCGGATCGCAGCCATGCTTGATGAGTGGCTGCAATGCGAATTTTCTGGCTGGGATGTGCGCGTTCTCGATTGCACACTGCAATGGGGAACCGTTACGCTCAGTGGACCGAATGCGATCGAGGTCGCCACTGCGCTAGGTCTGCCGGTTGAAGCCTTGCCACATATGCATTTTCGTGCCGACCAATTGGGTAACGTGCCCGTTCGCGTGGCGCGGGTCAGCTATACAGGCGAGGCAACACTCGAAATCAGTGTGCCAGCGCGATACGTCAAGTCCCTGCTGGAAACGGCGGCGGCCATTGCTGGTGTCACACCCTTTGGCGTTTTGGCCTTGGACTTGCTGCGCACCGAGAAGGGCTATGTCCATGTTGGCGCCGATACTGATGGCATGACAACGCCTGGCGACATTGGCCTGGGCCGGGCTATTGCCAAAAAGACGTCAGATTTTGTCGGGCGGCGGTCATTGTTAAGACCAGCGTGCGCCAGGGAGGATCGCCTCCAGCTTGTGGGATTGGAAAGTGCAAACGCGCTGCCGATCGGTGCCCACATCATGGAGGGCAGCAATGCCCCCTGTCCTTCGGGTGGTTTTGTAACCAGCACGTGCATCAGCCCGACACTCGGACGACCCATTGCATTAGCGCGAATTCGCGAGGGCCGCGCGCGCCTTGGCGAAACAGTGAAATTGTTCGATCTCGGTCAAATATTCGAAGCCAAGATCGTTGCGCCCTGTTTCCTTGATCCGGACGGCAGGCGGCTCCATGATTGATTGGCAACCCACCTCCCCATGGACGGGCATAGATATTCCCATGTGCGACGGGATAGTCATCGTGGCGGAAGCATTGAGCTTTGCCCGATTGCGATTGCTCCCTGGTGCGGACTTCACCGGCTTGCCTGGTCCCCGACAAGCACAGAACGGGTGGCTAAATATGGGCCCTTGCGAGTGGCTCTTTTGCGGTAACCATTGCCCGAGGCCCGATGCAATCGACATGTCGGATGCACTGGTTGCTCTATCCATATCCGGCGAAAACGTATTTGATCTGCTGAGCGCAGGCATCGCAATCGACTGGCAGCGCTTTTCTGTCGGCACTTGCGCGCGTATGCGACTGGGCGAAACTGCGGTCGTGTTGCATCGGCGGGAAGAGCAGCAATTTCGGCTCATCTTCGGAGCGCCTTTTGCACGTTACTTGGCAGAATGGCTGGCGCACCATGTCTGACAGCCATGCCCTTGTCGCCCGCATGGCGCAAACATTTGGCATTCCTGGCCTGTGCGTGGCACTTTACGCCAACGGCAGACAAGAGCAGATTCTGTTTGGAGAAGATGCTCAAGGTTCTGAACTGCCCGTGACCTCTAAGACCTGGTTTCAGGCCGCGTCCACCGGAAAACATGTGACGGCTGCCGTTATACTTGATCTTGAACGCGCAGGCTTGCTTAGCCTTGATCATCCACTCGGTCGTTACCTGCCCGATGCTCCGCAGCCCTGGCACAGCCGCACTATTTCGGCGTTGCTCAATCACACTAGCGGTTTGCCCGAATATCTTGCCTATGCCGATGATGAAGTGGTTCCCGCAAGCCGCGCTGATTTCATGGCGCACTATGCTCGGCTCGCGCCAATAGCAGAAGCAGGGGCAATCTGGGGCTATTCCAATACCAATTATATCCTTCTTGGTTTCATCATCGCCGCCGTAACGGGTGACAGCTATAGCGCTGCTGTGCATCGGCTTTTCCAAAAAACTGGTGTGATCGGCTCCGCTGTCGCCAGCCCGGACTGGGTCCGTCAAGCAAACGCCGATCCAGCATTGGCAATAAAGGGGGACCTGGACAGTGCAGACCGAGAGGTCATCGGTGACGGTGATATCGCGTTCACTGTTGATGGCGCACAAGCCTGGCTGCGTCATCTGATCGAAGGTGCGGATACACGCCTGTTTGACACCCCTCTGCTCGCGAGTGGGCGCTTGTCGCCCTATGGCTGCGGCTGGTTCGTCGAGACAATGGGCGAGGATCATATCGCCCATCATGCCGGCCATTATGATGGCTGGACCGCCATGGCGTTTCTCAATCGCTCACAAAAGACAGGCGCAATCGCCCTGTGTAATCTGGCGCCACGCACCACAAGGGCCATTCGTGCTGTGGCGCTGACTGCCCTTGAGGCGTTTGCGCCTGGCTCAACGCCGCTTGGGTTGCATCCGGTGGCAGATAGCAACGCACAGTTGACTGCAACGATCCGCGGGCAGTTGATCCGGCGCGGTGCCGCTGCCGATCGGGCCTTTTTCGCACCCGAATTGCAGACGGCCATCGATAAGGGCGGACCGGTGCGCGGGGTCATTGATATTTGGTCTGGTGAAGAACCGTCATCTTTTGAGCTGGTGGAGGAGCGGCCCAGCGGATCCATGCGAATGCTTCGGTATCGGCTCGTTTATGCTGATCGTGTTGAACATGTCCTCGTCGGCCTGACCGACGAGAACAAGATTTATTGGTGCTGGCCATTATGACTGAAAAGATCACCTCCATAGTCCTGCAAAAGCCTTATCTGCTCTTCTTGGCCGATGTGGATGATATGGTGACGGCGAAGACCGCGTGCGGCATTCGTGACTGGGCGCGCGATAGTGTTGTTGGGCAGTGGCGAACATCGCCCAAGGCCGTGGATTTGGGTCTTCCAGAATTCGACCCTGAAGCTGCTGTTGTTCAAGGGGCGCGCTCGGTCGTCGTGGGCGCCGCTCCGCCGGGCGGTGCACTGCCGAGCCATTGGGTGGCGTCTTTGGTCGAGGCGGCGAATGCGGGTCTGGATATTGTGTGCGGTCTGCATAGCAAGTTATCCAGCAACGCCGAGCTGGTGGCCGCGGCGCGCAAGAGCGGCGTTGCCCTGATTGACGTCCGCACACCGCCGCAAGACCTGCCCGTCGGAACGGGAATTCGGCGCAGCGGCAAAAGGGTGCTGGCAGTAGGCGCAGATAGCGCCATCGGCAAGAAATACGCGACTTTGTCGATTGCCCGGGAAATGGCGCGACGCGGATGGGATCACCATTTTCGGGCCACAGGTCAAACGGGCATCATGATATCGGGCGGCGGTATTCCAATGGATTCCGTGGTCTCCGATTTTCTTGCTGGCGCCGCAGAGGTTTTGTCACCTGATGCTGATCCAGATCATTGGGACGTCATCGAAGGGCAAGGTTCATTGTTCCACCCGGCCTACGCCGGGGTAACACTTGGGCTGATCCACGGGTCACAGCCCGATGCGCTGATATACTGCCATTCGCTGACTCGCGAGGAGATTGATGGCGTTCCTGGCTATCGACTGCCAGATCTGGCCAAAGGTATCGCCCGAAATATTGAAGCAGCACAGCTGACCAATCCGGACGTGCGCCTTGCCGGCATTGCTATCAACACGGCGCATCTATCTGAAGACGAGGCCCGCGAAGTCCTGACAGTGTTGGCCAAATCCCATGATGCGCGTTGCTTTGATCCGCTGCGTTTTGGTGTTGAGGCTGTGGTCGATCGTCTGGCTGAATTGGTGCCATGAAGATCGACATTGCCTCGCACCGTTGGCCGCTCAACGAACCGTTTGAAATTGCGCGCGGTGTTGAGTTTGATGTGGAGTTGGTCGAGGTGACCCTGACTGACAGTCAGGGCCGCGTTGGTCGCGGCGAGGCCGCCGGCGTTGATTATGACGGGGAAACTGGTGAAAGCATGATGGTGCAGCTGGAGGCTGCACGTCCGGCGCTCAGCGATAGCTTGACCTTTGATGATGTGCAGTCGCTTTTACCCAAAGGTGGTGCGCGCAATGCACTCGATTGTGCCTTATGGGATCTGGCGAGCAAGCGAGCGGGCCGGGCGGTTGCTGACCTTGCCGGGCTACCACCCCTCAAGCCGCTGGTGACGGCCTTTACCATCGGGTTGGGTTCGCTTGCGCAAACTGCGGAGCGGGCGCGCCGCGTACAGGATTTTCCGCTGATCAAGATCAAGCTTGATGCGACACGACATATTGATCGGGTAAAATGCGTGCGCGATGCCGCACCGCAGGCCGAATTGATCGTTGATGCCAATCAGGCATGGGACCGCGCATTGCTCGAAAATTTGTTGCCGCGTCTGGAAGTCGAAGGCGTGACCTTGATCGAGCAACCGCTTGAGACAGGGCGCGATGCGGATCTTGCCGGGCTTGAGTCGCCAATCCCGGTAGGGGCCGATGAAAGCCTGACAGATATGGCCTCATTTGCAGCAATTGCGCCCTTCTATCAGGCCATCAACATAAAGCTCGATAAATGCGGCGGGCTTACAGAAGCATTGCGCCTTGCAAGCGCGGCGCGCGCCGCAGGGATGGAAATCATGGTCGGCAACATGCTGGGTACTTCGCTCGGCATGGCACCGGCTTTTCTGGTCGCACAGCAAGCGCGCTGGGCAGACCTTGACGGTCCGCTTTTGTTGGCTGGGGACCGACTCCACGCGATGCAATTCCACCTAGGCATTGTTCAATCACCACCGCCAGCACTTTGGGGAGAAGCAGAATGACATCAACTGAAATGGCAGTGAATGCGGCACGCCTTGAGTTTACTTCAAGCATCAGCAATAGGGACTATTGGCTGTTCGTGTCGGTGCCGCCCGGGGATGCGCCTGTCGCAGGTTGGCCTGTTGTCTATCTGATGGATGGCAACCTGCATTTTGGCATTACCGTTGATACGCTGCGCATCCAGGCCTGCTGGCCAGAAACACAAAATGCGGTTGTTGTTGGTATCGGTTACCCAACCGATAGCTTGCAAACGGCGCTGGCGCTGCGCAATTTCGACCTGACACCGCCTCATGATTCACCGCTGGCGGAAGATCATTGGATGCGCGCCATGGGGTCGCTCGACGATTTCGGCGGCCAGTCGGCCTATCTGCGCATGATTGAGGAAGAGGTGAAGCCGTTGGTGGCAAAGCACTGCCCGATCAATGCTGCAGATCAGACATTGATAGGGCACTCGCTCGGCGGGCTCACCTGCCTTACGTCAATGTTCACGGCTCCCGCCAATTTTCAGCATTATGCTGCGATCAGCCCGTCGATCTGGTTCAACAACCGCTCGGTGCTTTCCTATGTGGAAGGGTTTGAAGCGACGATGAAAACGGGGGATGCAAAGGTACGGCTTTTTCTCTCAACCGGTGAATATGAAGAGGTATCGCCAATGCGGCCGCGTTATCCCGCCAAAGGCTTGCCGGTGCCTGAAAGCACGGTTCAAGCAATGTGGAACGAGTGCGCAATGGTCACGCTGCCCTCGCAATTGACCGAAAGGCTGAAGCCCCTGTGTGGACCGAATTTCGACATGAAATTTGTGATCCATCGGGAGGAGGATCATCGTTCGGTCGTACCTGCCGGAATTGCTGGGGGCATCTATTTTTCCCAATATCGACCGGATTGATCCAATGACCGCTTATGCTGATCTGAAAGCTCACTACGACACAATTTACAGGCTAGAACATCTCCAGTCGATTGCGACTTGGGACCGGATGGTCAACATGCCCTCGGGCAGCGCCAAGGCACGAGCCGAAGCTCAGGGCGAATTTGAAGCCCTTATTCAAAAGATGCAAATGGACCCGGCGCTTGAAACTCTACTGCGCGCTGCCCATGACGCGGAACTCGCACCGGAGGAGGCCGCCAATCTGGCGCTGATGAGCCGCCAGCGGCTGGTTGCATCGGCAGTGCCCGAGGCGCTGCTGCGGCGCAGGGCAGAAGCGATCAGCGCGGCTTATCAGGCTTGGGTCAAGGCGAAGGGACAGAATGATTGGGCCGCCTTTGCCAAAACTCTGAAACCGCTGCTGGTCTGTGTACGCGAGCGCGCCGAGCGACTGGGCGATGCACTGGGCCTGTCACCTTACGATGCCTTGCTCGATGAATATGATCGTGGCCTGACGCTCAAGGATGTGCAGGCGCTGTTTGCTCCGGTCGTCGAATGGCTGCCGGAAATGATTGATGCCGTTATTGCGAAACAAGCTGAAGAGACCTTCATTCGGCCCGTCGGTCCGTTTTCCATCGATGCTCAGAAAAAGGTCGGCATTGCCGCGATGACAATCTTCGGCTTTGATTTTGACCGTGGGCGGCTAGATGTCAGCCAGCATCCGTTTTCCGGCGGCACCAGCGAGGATTTACGCATAACAACGCGCTATCGGGAGGATCAGTTTCTTCCCTCTCTGCTTGGTATTATCCATGAGACGGGTCATGCCCGCTATCAAGGAGGGTTGCCGATGCCCTGGCGAGGGCAACCCATTGGCGTTGCCTGTTCGACGTCAATGCATGAAGGCCAGTCGCTCTCGTTCGAGAAGCAGCTTGCGCTCACGCCTGCTTTTGCGAGGCTGCTGTCTCCGCTGCTGGTTGAAGCGTTTGGATCGCAGGCCGCCTTCGAGCCCGATAATCTGTTGATGCTTATGACGCGCGTGAATCGCGGCAAAATCAGGGTAGATGCTGACGAAGTCACCTATCCCGCCCATGTATTGTTGCGCTCGGAAATCGAGCCAGCCCTGATTGCTGGTGATGTTGGTGTCGATGATATTCCTGCCTGGTGGGACGAGCGCATGGCGCGGCTGCTCGATGTCGATACGCGCGGCGATCACGGGGGCGGTGCTTTGCAGGACGTTCACTGGTGCCAGGGGATGTTTGGGTATTTCCCCTCCTATTTGATGGGAGCCATGATCGCGGCACAGTTGAAAGCTGCCTATAAAGTCGCAACGCCGGATCATGAATCCCGCGCGATGGCCGGAGATTTGAGCGGCTATCCCAACTGGCTGCAGGACAATGTCTGGCTTGCGGGCGCGCAATTTTCCACCGGCGATCTTGTCGCACGCATCACAGGAAAGCCTTTGTCGTCGAGCGCGCTGAAGGCGCATTTTGAGGAGCGATATCTGTGAAGGTGGATGCGCCTCGTTCGCCCTCCGCATGGGCCTCGTTGGCAGCATGGGTAACCTTGCTGCTCTTGCTGCTCATGGGGCTCTATACCTATATGGATCGGCCACTGATGACGCTGCTGACCGAGGACATGCGGCGCAGCCTCGACATGTCGGACTTTCAGATCGGATTGGTGCAGGGTTTCAGCTTCGCACTGCTGGCAGCGATCGCCACCTATCCCATTGCGTGGGCCGCCGACCGTTTTGATCGTCGATTGGTGATTGCGGCTTCGCTATTGGTCTGGGCCTTGGCGATTTTTCTCTGCGCGCTTGCCGACTCCTTCACGCAGCTTTTCCTGGCGAGCGCATTGGTAGGAATTGGTGAAGCCGGGCTGTTGCCGATTACCTATGCCGTGATCTCGGAGCTCTTCAAAGGGCAGGCGCGCGTGCTGGCCAATTCGCTGGTTATTCTGTTCGGCCGCGTTGGTTCAGGTGCTGTTTTTGCAGTCGTCGGCTTGATTGCAACGCATGCAGGGGCGGCTGGTGCCTGGTTGCCGACAGACTTGGCCTCTCTCGAAGACTGGCGCATTGCGCTTGTACTGCTAGCAGTGCCTGGTCCCCTGCTTGCCATTACGGCACTGGCGTTGCCGATCCGCAGGCGTGTTCAAGACGTGAGCCCGACAACGGAAAAGGCGATAATTCTGCCCTATCTCCGTGTCCATTGGCATAGCTTTGGCAGCTATGCTGTTGGTGTCGGGTTGCTGGTGCTTGCCATTACTGCACTGATGGCTTTCCTGCCCGTAGTGGCGATGCGTCAAATGGGTGCCAGCCAAGCCTATGTGGCCAATGCGATGGCGCTGACGACGATCAGCGGCATGGGCTTGGCATTTCTCATGGTGATGAGCCTTGCCGCAGTGCTCAAGCGACGCGTGCCAGGTCGCGAGCCGATTGTGCTGCTCCTTATATCGGCTGGAGGCTGCTTGCTGTTTGTATTGGTGGTCCCGCTGGTATCCGCGCCATTACAACTTTTTAGCGTGCTCGGCGGGATTTTTTTCAGTTTCAGCATTGGCGCGATGAGCTTCCCCACAGGATTGCAGGAATTGACACCGGTTGAGGGACGAGCGCGCCTGATAGCGCTCGTCATCATGGGCAATTTTGGCATGACGGCGGTGGCGCAGCCGATAACAGGATTTCTGTCCGACACGCTCGACAAAAGCGGTGGTCAACTGATGACTGCGGCGGTGACTGTTGCAGCCGTTGCGCTTTTTCTTGCGTCCCTCAGTTTTGTTTATTGCTCGCGTCATTATGCCGCGTTGAAGGAGTGAAAATGGTTTTACCCAACCTCTCAACCGATGAGATTCTTGACGGGATCCGTCAGTGGATCGAAATTGAAAGCCCGTCCGATGATGTAGCCGCCTTGGCGCGCATGGCCGACAAGGTGACTGCGGATTATGAAGCAATCGGGGCGCTGGTCGAACGCATCCCGGGCCGTGACGGCTTTGGCGAACATCTGCTGGTCACCGACAACCGGCACTGCCCGCCGGAAGCCGCGCAGGGTCCCGGTATCCTGCTGCTCAGCCACATGGATACCGTCCACCCGATGGGAACGCTGGCGGGTCCCCTGCCGTTTCGCATCGAAGGCGACCGGGCCTATGGGCCGGGCGCCGAAGACATGAAGGGCGGCACCTATCTGGCGCTTGCCGCGCTGCGCCAACTGGCGCGTGAGGGCCGCAAGACCAACTTGCCGGTCCGCCATCTTCTGGTAAGCGACGAGGAAGTCGGCAGCGGGACTTCGCGCGAACATATCGAACGCGAAGCACAGCGGGCCAAATATGTCCTGGTTACCGAACCGGCGCGATCAGGCGGCAAGATCGTGACGGCACGCAAGGGCATGGCCGATTTCACAATCACCGCGCATGGCGAGGCGGCCCATGCCGGGGTGGAACATCATCTCGGGCAGAATGCGATCCGCGAAATCGCGCATCAGATTTTGGCGCTGGAGGCGATGACGGACTATGCCCGCGACCTGACCGTGAATGTCGGCCTGGTGACCGGTGGCACCCGCATCAATGTCGTTCCCGATATGGCGCAAGTGCATTTCGATGTGCGCTTTCCCAGCCCCGCCATCGGTGAGGAGATACTGGCGCGGATTCGCGGTCTCCAGCCGCACAATCCCAAGGTGCGCCTGACGATCGAAGGCGGCATCAATCGGCCGGGCTATGAAAAGACGCCCGGTATCGCAGCGCTGTTCGAGCATGCAAGGAAACTGGCCGCCGACATCGGCTTTGACTTGCAAGACCTGAAGACGGGCGGCGGCAGCGACGGAAATTTCACCGCCGCCTTCGCGCCGACGCTGGATGGTCTGGGGGTCGATGGCGATGGCGGGCACACCCTGGAAGAGCGGCTGTACATATCCAGCATTGTTCCGCGCACGCTTCTTCTGATGCGACTGATGGAGACACTCAAGTGAACGATGTTTTTGACGCTATGGCCGCGCAGGGCGCGCATCGCATCTTGATGCTCAATGATACGCGCAGCGGTTTGAAAGCGATCATAGCCCTTGATGATGTGACGCTGGGACCGGCCTGTGGCGGTATTCGCTCTCAGCCCTATGAGAGCTTCGAACTGGCGCTCACGGACGTTGCCAAACTGTCGCAAGCCATGACCTTGAAATGCGCCATTGCGGGGCTCGATGCAGGCGGTGGCAAAACCGTTGTGATTGATCATCCCGGGATGAATCGCGCCGATGCATTCCGGGCGTTGGGCGCATATGTTCAGGAACTTGGTGGGCTTTACCACTGCGCTGGGGATTTGGGCACCAGCTTTGAAGACCTTACTCATGTCGCAGAGAAGACCTCGTTTTGCGATCTCTCTGGTGAAGACCTTGGCGCGGCAACCGGCGTGTCCGTTGTCAATGGCATCCGCGCCTGCGCCGCGCTGCGCGGTATCACGGATTTGGCAAGCCTCAAGATTGCTGTGCAGGGCGCAGGACTTATTGGGGAGAGTGTGGCGCGGGCCATGGCGGCGCATGGTGCTCACATAAGGGTCGCCGATGTCGATGCGGTGCGCGCAGCCAAGCTTGCTGCAGACATCGGCGGCGAGGCAGTGCCCGCAGACTCTGTGTTGATGCAGGACGTGGATATTGTCTCACCCTGCGCCATTGGCGGCGTGCTGACTCCAGAGGTTGTTGCAGGATTGAAGGCCTGGGCGGTCTGTGGCGGCGCCAATAATCAGTTGGGTGATGCCTCTGTTGCCGATCAACTGGCAGCCCGCGACATAGGCTATGTGCCCGATTTTTTGGCTTCAAGTGGCGCTGTGATTTTAGGTGCCTGTCGCAATATCATGAAGGTTGATCCGCAGCCTTTTCTGGCAGCGGTAGAAGTGACTGCCCGCCAAGTGCTCGAGCAGTCGCAAGATAAAGGCCTTTCGACAGTAGAGATCGCAAAACTCATCGCCCGTAGCCGTATCGACGACGCGCGGACGCAACGCACCAAAGGAGGGTGATATGCAAAAGGACTATCGTTGGGAACGGCAGCCCGAAGCTGCAGCGGCACTTTCTGGATGGCTTGCTGATGCTTGTACGCGCTCGCCGGCGCTGACCGCATTGCATAGCCGCTTGCTGGAAGCGGCAGGAGTGCGCCTTCACGATATCGTTGATCATATCGACATAAGCAACACAACGGAGCTTGAACAGTTCAGCGCCGCTGGATGGTCAGTAGTGGCGGACAATGTCTGGAAGAACATGAGCGGTCTATTTCCCGCGATTGTTGCACGCGGGCCCGAGACCGTCTGGCTGCGCGTAGAGGCAGTGGAAGACTTTCTGGCGGCGAACAATATCAGCGCGATCATTGAAGGCGACCTCCATGGCCCATTGCGCAGGGCAATCATTGCAAATGATGCAGTCCGTGTCGGCGTGCTCGAACGCAATGGTCACGCCGGTTATGATGTTCCCGCTGTCGCCGCCGCCACCATTCGTTCAGCGCGCCTGCACCTGCAGGCATTCAAGGCGCGGCGGCGTCAGTTCGATACGGTTGCGCAGGGCCTCATGCATACCGAGGCACTGGTTGATGCAGCGGTCGCGGACATCGGCCCGAACTGGGCCTGCGATTTATGGCTGAGGGCAGAACGCGACTTTTGGATGACACGCTGCCCCACCGGGCGGGTGCAAAAGGCGCGGCAAGATGCCATCGGAATTGGCTGGTGCAACATTGATCATCACACCTACGACGGATCGCGCGCGCATTACCGGCACTCCATTCGAATCTTCGAAAAGCTGGGCTATGAACGGCGCGAAATGCTCTATGCGGGCGAACTGGCGGGATGGGGCAGCCAGGTGCTTGAGCAGCCTGTGATTGGTTCCACCATCTTTGCCGATGTCGATTTGGCACCGCATGAATTGACGGTCGACTTTGCGCACGAAATTTTACCAGAGCTGCCCAAGCATCGGCGCGCCGGGCTGCTGACCGAGCTGCTGGGCGAGTCCATATTGGAAGCTGGCCTCAACCATGTGGCGGCCCTTTACGATCACGTCCTTTTGCACGGTCAGTTGGTGCAGCAGAACATCAGCATGATGGCCCCGTTTACCGACTGGCCGCATCTCTACCAGGCGCTGACCGAAGGAGACTGGTGCGCAGTCGATCCCGCACGGGTCGATCGACTGGAGGCTGGTGGGCATATCGGGTCGGATGAAGCAGAACGGTTGCGGCTTGAAGGATCCATAGTCACGCATCTGGAAAACATTGAGCGCAATGATGGCTATAAGGGCTTCAACCGTGAGGGCATTGACAGCGTCTTACGCAAGCTTGATCCGCGCGCATATTTGGCCAACGCAAGTGATGCCGGATCATGAATATGGGCTTGGCACATTTGCGAACGTTGTTCGGCGACCGCTATGTGGAAACGGCGGCGATCCGGCAGCAGCATGGCGGTGGCGAAGGCTTTCGTGGCAACCATGCGCCCGATGCCGTACTTTATGCCGAGAGCACTGAGGATGTGGCGCTGGCGGTTCATCATTGTGCCAACCATCGCTTACCCGTCATTCCATTCGGTGTCGGCACATCTCTAGAAGGCCAGGTTGAAGCGATCCACGGCGGCCTATGCATTGACCTTTCACGTATGGACAAGGTGCTGACTGTCAGCGCGGATGATCTTGATTGCCGCGTGGAAGCAGGCGTAACCCGTGAACAGCTCAACGCAGAAATCAAGGGACAGGGGCTCTTCTTCCCTCTGGACCCTGGCGCCAATGCTACGCTGGGCGGCATGGCGGCCACCCGCGCATCAGGCACGAATGCCGTCCGCTATGGCACCATGCGCGACGTTGCGCTTGGTTTGACCGTGGTGACGGCGCAAGGCACAGTGATCAAAACGGGGGGGCGGGCCCGAAAATCGTCGGCAGGCTATGACCTCACCCGCCTTTATGTGGGGAGCGAAGGCACGCTTGGGATCATCACCGAGGTGCAACTGCGGTTGTTCGGCATTCCCGAAACCATTGCAGCTGCCAGCGTGCAGTTTCAGGAACTGTCGCATGCCACCGCCGCGGTGCAGATTATCCTGCAATTGGGCATTCCGCTGGCTCGTATCGAGCTGCTCGACGCACTCCAGATGAAGGCGTGTATCGCCTATTCCAAATTGTCCGATTATAGCGAGCGTGCAAGTCTGTTCCTGGAGTTCCATGGCAGCCCGGCAAGCGTTGCCGATCAGGTTGCGCAGGTCGAGGCGATTGTGCGCGAGTTTGATGCTTTGCCGTTTCGCTGGGCAACGGCAACCGAGGATCGGACGGCGCTATGGACAGCGCGGCACAATGGCTATTGGGCAGCGCGCGCGCTGGCTCCAGGCAAGGAGAGTTTTGCCACCGATGCCTGCGTCCCGATTTCACGTCTTGCCGACTGTATCGACGCCTGTCAGGCGCTGGCGCAAGACAGTGGGCTGCTTACGCCGATCGTCGGCCATGTCGGCGATGGCAATTTTCATATGCTGGTACTGCATGACGCGAACGATCCGGCAGAGCTCGCGCGGGCAGAGGCGCTTTCGCTCGCTGTCGCCCGTGAAGCCATCGCCCGCGGCGGAACCTGCACAGGCGAACACGGTATTGGCTTGCACAAAAAACAACTGCTGCGCGAGGAACATGGCGATGCAGTGGACGTGATGGCCACCATCAAGCGCGCGCTTGATCCAATTGGCATCATGAATCCCGGGAAGATGTTTGATGCCTGATATCGCGACTCAGCTTGCATCCGAGCTTAGCTTTCTTGTGCTCATACTTTAACCAAAGGCGTCGTTCGACAATGGACTATCTTTCTCAAGCAGTCGCGCAGTCTGGTGATGCACCGCCGGGCTGTTGGAGGCGTCAGGACGACTCGATTTGCGACTTCACTCGCCGAAGCTCGTTTCAGAGGGCGCTAAGGATGACTCACGCGCTTCTTGGTTCCGTAGTTGAAAAATATTATCATTTCGCGGCCGACGCTTGCTATGAGCGAGCCGACGCAGTCTTTGCGGATAAGGCGGCCATTGAAATTTTTTCGTGAACAGCGCTTGATTAGGGGCATCCACAAAATCGAGCAGATACTGCCGCTGGGACGCCGCCTACTCGCAATGGGTCGCTTTGAAGGCGTTGGCGAGAAAGGCTATCAACGTTCGGTTGGGTTTGTCGATATTTTGGATTTTGACGACACGGATCTTGTGAAAAAAAGACGAACCTTTTTGGCAACCGGCCACTTAGTTGTTCAACGATAGGGCACTGTCCCGCGAATATAGGACCATTTACTGGGCGCCAATCACCGAGAGAATGCTTTATGACACCATTGAAAAATCTTCAAATTTGGTTGCGTACAGAGGGTTGTGACGGGATTGTCGTCCCGTCCACAGATATCTTTCTAAGCGAGTTCGCGCCGCCGTCCGAGCGACGACTTGAATGGCTCAGCGGCTTTACAGGTTCGACCGGAATTGCAATTGTTACGCCGAATAAGGCCGCCCTTTTCCTTGACGGTCGCTATTTTAATCAAGGGCTCGACGAAACAAATGGCTCCGCGTTTGAAGTCCATCCTGTCGGATGGGATCAGCGTCGCAATTGGTTGCAGAACCATCTCCAAGCAGGCGAACAGCTTCATATCGACCGACGGCTCCATTCAATCCTCGACTCGCGCCAGTGGTTTGACCAATGCGCCCGTGCGGGCGTTCGAGCGAAATTCGTCGATAAACATCCGATTGACGATCTGTGGTGTGCGGCGCGCCCGCCCCGTTTTGATCCCGATATTCAGGACTATCCTACCCGCTTTGCAGGCACTTCGCGTGAAGCCAAGCTCGACAGGGTCGCACATGATCTCAAGATCGAGGCCTGGGCAGGTCTGCTCGTCGCCGACCCAGAGGACGTGTCATGGCTGCTCAATGTACGCGGCTCCCGGGAGTCAGTCGTTGTAGATGCGGGCGAGTGGCACATAGTCCCTGCCGCAAGGAGCCGGCTCCTCGTTTATGCTGATGGAACTGCGGAATGGTTTGTCGACGAAGAACGCGTAAATTCCGAGTTGAGAACCGCTCTTCCTGATCATGTCTCGATCTGCCGTCCATCGCGGCTGTCGGAACGATTGGCCAGTTGCGAAGCAGACGGCCCGGTTGCCGCTAACCTCAGGACAACTCCGGCGATTCTTGGCGATGCCGTTCCACATCAATCGCGCCTGCGCGATAGCGAATTGGTCGCTCGGTTGCGCTGGGTGAAGAACAGCGTTGAAATTGAAGGCGCACGCAGAGCGCATATCGAGGACGCCGTGGCGGTTATTCGCCTCATGGCTGAGCTTGCGACCGGTAAATTCGCGTCAGCCAACGAATTCGACGTGGCGATGTGCATCGAGAGTTATCGCCGGGAGAATCCACTCTATGTCGGACCGTCCATGCCCGCAATGTCGGCGGCCGGCCTTAGCGGAGCGCAGGCCCACTATGTGCCGAAACGCGCCGGCTCTCGAAAGCTGTCGGATCATCCAATTTATTGGCTCGACTCCGGCGGCCAATATTTCGGTGGAACGACCGACAATACCGTCACACTTGCGCTTGGAGCGCCGTCCCGAGTGCATGTCGAGACCCATACGCTTGTGATGCGCGGCTTTATCGCGTTGACGACGAGTTGCTTTCCAATGGGGATGACGGGATGTCATCTCTACGCGACGGCTCGGCATCCCCTGTGGAATCAGGGGCTGGATTTTGGCCATGGAACGGGACATGGCGTTGGAAACTTCCTGAATATTCACGAAGGACCAACCATTAGCCGCGATCCGTCGCCGCTCAGCGCGGTTCCAATCGAAGCAGGTGTTATAATGTCGAATGAGCCGGGCTTCTATGCAGCGGGGGATTTCGGAATGAGGATCGAAAGCCACATGCTCGTGGTTCCGGCGGATCATGGCGGTTTTCTAGCATTCGCAACTATCTCTCGCTTGCCGATTGATCCGAAGCTGGTCGATTTTTCCATGTTGTTGCCTGCCGAGAGGCAATGGCTCGCCGATTATCATACAGTGGTGTTGGCGGACGTAGGACCACGTCTCGACGCGTTCTCGCGTCACTGGCTTGAGGAGCTAGTCCAGTGTTTTGTCGCGAACTCGCCCGGGACCTCCATTCAGGCGCGTTTCTAGAGAGAGGCGTGGGGAGCGATGAAGGAAAGTCTCCATAAGGTCGCCGTATCAACGTTGACGGAATTTCGGAATCGTAAGACTGAGCGGTCAAATAAGGGAAAATGCACGAAGGGCCGCTTACCGCCTTTCTGGGCTCATGGCCGCCATTCCGGAACCCACAACATTGCAGCCATCGGCACCCGGTAAACTAGTCCGCAGAAGCAGTCGTCGGCAGCCACAAATTGTAAGTTGAAAGAATGGCAGCTTTTGCAAAATGCAAAGCGCTTAACGCACGCCCGAAACGTTAGCGGAAGTCGACACCGACAATGCTCCGTCAACCGTTGGTCGCTGTTTCGGCACGACGTACAGTAAACCCTCTGCACCAAACTGTTTGTAAGATACTGAGAAACATAAAAAATGGTGCGGCCAAGAAGACTCGAACTTCCACGGGCTTTCGCCCACAACGACCTCAACGTTGCGCGTCTACCAATTCCGCCATGGCCGCACGCGCCTAGACAGGTAGGAGGCGGGCCCTAGCAAAGCGTGTAGGCAGGCGCAACAGGCATTATCGTTTCGGCAATGCCAAGGCGTCTCGTCATGCCCGTTTAATTCTCCTGAAGCATCACGCGATCGACGCCGTATTTGCGCATTTTCTCAATCAAGGTGGTGCGCTTTAGCGTTAACAAGCGCGCGGCCTCGGATATGACGCCATCGGCGCGGCCAAGGGCGATTTGAATCCGCTCCAGCTCAATCCCCTCAATTTGCGCCTTGAGGTCGATGGGCGCGTCCCATGTTTGCGGCTTGGTCGGGATAGGGTCGGGCAATGTTGCGGCGCGTGGTGCTACGTTCATCCGGGGTGCCATGCGACCAAGCAATTGGTCAACACCAAAGGCGTCAATCGTCTCGCCATGGAACAACACATTCGCGCGCTCAACAATATTGCGCAGTTCGCGGACATTGCCGGGCCAATCATGCGCCTGCAGTTGCGCAATTGCGGAATGGTCAAAATGGCAATTGTCAGCGCTATTTTTGCCGCGCTGAAAATGGGCAATCAATTGGGGTATGTCCTCGACACGTTCGGCGAGCGTCGGCACATGCAGCAGGACGACGCCCAAGCGGAAATATAAATCCTGCCGGAAACGTCCGTTGGTAATGGCCTGCTCAAGATTTTGATGCGTCGCAGAAATGATGCGGACATCAACAGGCAACGCACTGTTGCCGCCCACGCGCGACACCAAACCATCTTCAAGAACGCGCAGAAGTTTAACCTGCATGTCGAAACGCATGTCGCCAATCTCGTCCAAAAACAGCGTGCCCTTATGGGCATTTTCGAAATGGCCAGTGCGGCGCGCTTGTGCGCCCGTAAACGCGCCGCGTTCATGTCCAAATAATTCGGATTCAATCAATTCCGCCGGAATAGCGCCACAGTTCAGCGCGACATAAGGTTTGGACGCGCGCAGGCCGGCTGCATGAATGGCACGCGCGACGACCTCTTTGCCCGAACCAGACGCGCCGCAGATCATGACGGAGGCCGAGGAGTTTGCCACGCGTCGAACCATGTTACGCAACAGAAGCATTGGCGCGCTATCACCAATCAAATATTCTTCGATCGCGATCGGCTTTGCGGCTGCCGTCTCGGCGGCACAGATATTTGAGCTCATTACTTTTCCCAGCAAAATAAGTCGTTGGGATCTAAATTAGATAAGAAAGTAAACAGAAGGTTAACAAACTGCGCAGAAATTCGATTCCGTTCCGATATGGAATGCAGTTGTTATCCGATTGATTTATTTTACAAAATGTTACATCCAATTTGGGATACTATCTGCCATCTGAGACCGTCCGCCAGCCAAGCGTGAGGGACATGCGCCGGTTTCGCGAATCGTCGGGATTGTCTCTAAAATAGGGTTCCCGGTCTGCTACGCCTTCAATGCGCAAGAATTGCGAATCGGGAATGCCTGACCGGACCAAATGGGCTCTGGTTGCTTCTGCGCGTGCGGAAGATATTTGCCAGTTGTTGATGCCTAAGCGTGCTGATACAGGTTTCGCATCGGTATGCCCCCGGATGATCAGGCCGTTTGGCAGACCGCGCAGGGTATCGGCGACTTGAGTCAAAAGATTAACGGCATCGGGGGTCAAGATGTCGGTTCCGGATATGAACATGGCAAAATTGGCGTCGTCGATCAGGTCGATACGCATGCCTTCGCGCGTTTCGGTAATGCGAACGCTTCGGGCAAATCGCTTCATTGATTTGTCTGAATTAACCTTCTTGGCGAGTTTTTCGCGGACCTGTTGGAAATTGGCTTTATCCTGTCCAAGTCCTGCTGCTTCTTTTGGCCCACCCGTTGCGTCGCTAGGGATTGTGATGCTGCGCGTGCCTGTCTGGCCGGCGCGATTTGGAAAATTGTCGACCGAAGTGATCGAATCGCCGCCAAAAAAGCTCGTAGAGCCTGCCGTATCCTGCTTGCTCGCAACCAATGTCGGCGCGAAATAGTCTGCCAACGCCTTGCGTTGTTTTTCCGTCGTTGCGCCTAAAAGCCACATTAAAAGGAAGAATGCCATCATCGCCGTGACAAAGTCGGCATAAGCAACCTTCCATGCGCCGCCATGATGCGCAGAATGCGGCGCTTCATAGATTTTCTTGACAATGACCGGACGGACCGGCGCAATTGGCTTAGGCATTACCGGCCTCGCATCCCGTCAAAGACCTCAGCAAAGCTGGGTTGGTTGGAATGCTCGATACCCGAACGTGCCGCCTCGATGACCAATGGCTGCGGATGGCCGTGCAGAGAGGCAATGATCATTTGTTTGACGACATGGTAAATGGCGGCATCGCCCTCAATGACTTGGCGCGCGCGGTTGGCAAAGGGGCCGACCAGACCATATGCCAGCAGCACGCCCAAGAATGTGCCAACCAAAGCTGATCCGATCATAGCGCCAAGGATCGCAGGCGGCTTGTCGATCGAGCCCATGGTTTTCACCACGCCCAACACCGCCGCCACAATACCCAGCGCAGGAAGCGCATCGGCAAGGCCCTGCAAGCCGTCTGCGGGCTTGATACAATGGTGATGATGGTTCTTGATGGCGTTATCCATCACTTCTTCGACGGCATGCGGGTCAAGCGTGCCGGAGGACACCACGACAAGCCGCAAGGTGTCGCAGATTAAGTGAATGAGCGTTTTATCCTTTAGCAATTTTGGATATTCGCTGAAGATTGCAGAATTGTCGGGATCTTCGATATGCGATTCAATTGCAACCGGGCCGTCGATTTTCATCATTTTCATCAACTTGGCGATCAGGAAGATGCAGTCCAGATAATCCTGCTTTCCATATTGCGGGCCTTTAAACACCTTCTGCAGGCTGCCCCAAAGCGACTTTAGGTCGTTGACCGAGTTGCCGATGATTAATGCGCCAGCACAGGCGCCGCCGATGATGAGCATTTCGGCTGGCAAGGCTTTCATCACGGGTACCAGATTGCCGCCGGTAATCGCAAAGCCGCCAAACACCATGACAAGCAAAACAACGATACCGATAATGGCTAACATGGAAAATCTGGCCTCTGCGTGGAACTGTCCGCTGGTTAAACGGCTGGGTCCGGCGATTATTGCGCCTGTTTTTAGGGTCAGGACCACTTAAATTCACTTTCGCGGCGTCAAAATGGCCTCAAACCGCGAAGGTGGATTTAAGTGGTTCTGACCCTAAGCAAGAAAATCCATTAAAGTGCGGCGGTTAATGCGCGCAAAAGCACCCTGTGCAGCCTCAAGCGTTAATGTCATTGCTTTAAGTTCCGAAATAGCTGCGCTCAAATCCGTATCGGCAAGCTTAGAAAGCTCCTCGCTGAGCGTGATTCCGCGCTGTGTGGAAAATTCCTGCAACCTGTCGAGCCGCGCTGCATTAACACCGATTTCCGCCTGCGCATCGGCGGCATGATTTACTGCCCCGTTCAGCGCCGTTAACGCCGCGCCTATTAACGGCAGGTCGCCCGCCGCGATAGCAGAGGCAGCATCCCGCATGATTTGCGTAATCGCAATGCCACCTGTTTCAAAAATGGCCTGACGTGCGGGCACTGGCGCGAAGGCGATGGTGTCGTCAAAACGGATTGGGTTCGCATCGCCATTTGCGAACAGCGCCTCGCCTGTGGGAGAATTTACGGATGCCATGGCATCAATCTCGTCCGCCATGGCGCGTATTTCGAGCGACATCGTCGCGCGGTCAGACGGGGTAAGGCCGACGCTTGCGGCTGAAATGGTCAACTCCCGCGTACGCGCCAGAAGGTGGGACATATTGCGCAACTGCCCGTCGGCTTGCGCCGTCA
>Ga0208327_1000096_pt1 | contig 23095 bp, 21 predicted proteins | sample LakMenEpi26Jun08_FD_150733 | JGI IMG/M metagenome (GOLD analysis project Ga0208327, IMG submission 150733) | Freshwater microbial communities from Lake Mendota, WI - 26JUN2008 deep hole epilimnion (SPAdes) | ecosystem: Environmental > Aquatic > Freshwater > Lake > Epilimnion/Euphotic zone ...
AAGAACTGGAGACCTCGCCGGACGGATTATCAGTCTGGTGCAATCTGGCGTTATGCCCAAAATGTAGGTCCAGCCTATAAAGGTGCAGTGACGCATCCCGGTGGCGCAGCTGAGACGCATGTCTTCGCCGATATCTAATTGGCTGTTTGGCACTTTGCTATTTACCGCCTTGGCAGGCTGCGGAAGCGAAGATAGCGCGTCTCCGCAAGATAAGGTCGGCACCGGACAGAAACCCAAAGCGGATGGCAAAATAGAATGTGCGTTGGCAGGTTCTGCTATTTTCGCGCGCGTCTGCTCCACCGAACAGATTACCGCAAATGGCACTATTATACTGGTTCTCCGCCACCCCAATGGCGGATTTCGAAGGTTTAACCTTCTCAATAACGGTAGAGGGCTATCTGCAGCGGATGGCTTTGACGAAACGCGCATCAGTCTGCTCGAAGACGGCATGATTGAACTGTCCTCTGGCGACGACAAATACCGGCTGCCCGCGCAATTTAAAAACACGCCGCCCGTAAATAGCAGAGGAATTGCCAAACACGCCAGTTGATTGCTTGCCCCTTCACGGGCATGGGGCTGTATGGAAATGACGGAAGAGATTATCAGGGTCGCGGCACGCGGTGATGGCGTCACTGCAAATGGCCGTTATGTGGCTTTGGCAGCACCAGGCGACATTGTGGAACCGTCGGGCGGTTTGATACACGGCTCGCACCACGTTACGCCGCCATGTCAGCACTTTCCGTTGTGCGGTGGTTGCCAATTGCAGCATCTGGACGAAGACAGCCTGCGCCTGTTTATTGCAGAGCGCGTGACGCATGCCCTTGCCACGCAACAAGTCGACATCGGCGAAGTGATGTCCGTGCATCTGTCGCCGCCAAAGACGCGCCGCCGTATCGCGGTGCGTTCGGCCTGGGCAGGCAAGCAGTTTCAGCTTGGTTTCAGCACGGAGAAAAGCCATCGAATTATCGACTTACGTCAGTGTGATGTCATGGTGCCAGAGTTGTTTGCCTTGCTTGCGCCGATGCGGACATTGCTTGAGCCCCGGCTAAACCGTGCGCGTCAGGTGCAGATTAAATTGGCGATGGTTGACCAAGGCGTTGACGTTCTCATTGAGAACTGGATCGCAAATGATCTCGACACGCACGAGTTGCTGTCCGAATTCGCCAAAACCCATAATCTCGCGCGGCTGTCGCTTGATGAAGGCTATGGCCCAGTTCCGTTTTACGAACCTGAACCCGTGACGGTGACATTGGGCGGAGTAGCTGTCGGTTATCAACCTTATGGCTTTCTTCAGGCCACAGTCGATGGCGAGGCTGCGTTGGTTCATGCGGTGAACGCAATCGTTGGTAATGATACTATCATCGCCGACCTGTTCGCAGGGTCAGGCACTTTTGCGCTATCGATGGGTGCGGGACGAAAAATTTATGCTGGCGAGGCCGATCTGCAGGCCAGCCTTGCCTTAAAGGCGGCGGCGGGGCGCGCCGGTCGGACGATATTTGCAGAACATCGAGATCTGTTCAGGCGGCCACTGACGCCTGAGGAGTTGAATAAGTTTCAGACGGTGGTGCTTGATCCGCCACGTGCCGGCGCAAAGGAGCAAGTGGCGCAGCTTGCAGCGTCTAATGTGGCAAATATTGCCTATGTCAGCTGCAATCCGGCAAGCTTTGCGCGTGACGCGAAAACGCTGATTACTGCTGGATACAGGTTGCAGCGGATCTGGCCGGTGGGACAGTTCCGCTGGTCAACCCATATCGAGCTAGTAGGCCATTTTAGCCGTTAGTTGAGCAGCACCGACATCACGGAATGCACCACGAGCATTAAGAGTGCGATCGATGACAACGCAAACAACGCAAAGCGTATAATCACGCGGTTGGACAAAATCTGAACTAAGCTATGGGCGACGCGCAGGCCGACATATGCCCAAGCAATAGTCGCGTTCAAATTGTCACCTTGTCCTACCATCGCCAGCACTAAGCACACCGCATAAAATACTGTAGGTGCCTCGTGTAAGTGATTGTAATTGTCTGCAACCCATGATGCTTTTTCTTCGCCCTTGGCGATAAGAGCATCGCGCAGCGCCCCACCAGTGGACCCGACAACCTTGGTTCCGTCAATGCCTGCACGGCCCATCGCTGGCAGGCGGGTAGCGTACATCCATATCCAGATAATCATGGTCCAGGCAGCAAGCGCGACAACTGGACCTAAAATTGCGCTTTCCATAAAACTTTCCCCCTTAAATAGTCGCAAGTAACGCCTGTACCGCCAATATAGTCAGGCAGACGGTCGATAGTAAAAAGAACATAAAGCGGATGCTGACGGTATTGACCGTCGCTTGCCATAAGCTGTGAATCACGCGCAAAACGGTGTAGCCCCAAGCGAGTATGACGGACAGGTCGGTTGCGCCGCCGGAGATTGCCAAGATCATGATCGTGGCATAGAAAATCGTCGGTTGCTCCATAAGATGCGCGTAATTGTGGGATTTCCACGCAACTGAGGGAGGTACATTGGGGTCAATATCTTGCCCGCGACCGCCCGGGGCAGCCTTGCCGAGGTCCATGCCAATCTTTGACATCGCCGGAAGCCGCGTCCCCGCCATCCAGAACAGCATTATAAGTGACCAGGCCACCAACGCAGCCGCTGGCGCCAAAATAGGCGTATTCATGCAGAAAGTCCTCCCCGTCTATGTAGATGGGGAGGGTGGTGCACCTCAGATACATTGTCAAATGTAACCTAAGGTCAGGACCACTTAAATCCACCTTCGCGGTTTGAGGCCATTTTGACGCCGCGTAGTTGGACTTAAGTGGCCTTGACCCTAGATTTTTGAGCTTTGCGAACGCGTTGCCCGAACGCCTGCATCATTGGCGGGTGCCCAGTCATAAAGCGTTGCCATCGGCTGATCCCCGACAATCAGCGTTTCAGTCTCACCAAAGCCGTTAAACTCTGTCCGCATGGCACAGCCATACGCGCCGAGCATGCCGATTTCGATATAGTCGCCAGCCTGCACATCGTCTGGCAATATGAAAGGTCCGGCCATATGGTCCATATCGTCGCAGGTAGGCCCATAGAAACTGAATTCAGCCATCTGGGTACCAATTGACGTGTCCGACCGTTGAAGCGCCACAGGGAAGCGCCAGCCGATATGTGCCGCATCAAACAACGACCCATAAGCGCCGTCGTTGATGAATAACTCGCTACCGCGACGCTTCTCGACCTTCACAAGCAGCGATGCATATTCGGCACACAATGCACGGCCAGGTTCGCACCAAAGTTCCGCAGAGTAGCTAATCGGCAGATCTTCAAAGCAGTTATGAATGACGTCGAAATAGCCCTCAAGCGCGGGAGGCTCCATGCCGGGATAAACCGATGGAAAGCCGCCACCGACGTCTACTATATCAACCGTGACGGACGCCTCGACAATCGCGGCACGCACATGCTCCATGGCTTCGGCATAGGCTGTTGGCGTCATGGCCTGACTACCAACATGGAAGCAGATGCCAAGGCTGTCGGCGACCTGACGCGTTGCAACCAACAGGTCGGCAACTTCAGACGGATCAGCGCCGAATTTTGATGCAAGGCTTAGCTTTGCATGCTCAGAGGACACACGAATGCGCACGCACAGTTCAAGGTCAGTCGCGCCATGTGTTGCACGCACGATCTTCTCCAGCTCTTCATGGCTGTCGAGGCTGAATGTGCGAACATTATGGTTGTGATAGGCCTGCGCGATGGCGCGCTCGCTCTTGACCGGATGCATGAAGCACAGCTTCGCATCGGGCAGAAATTTGTGGACCAACCGGACTTCACCCAAGGATGCAACATCATAATGGGTGATGCCAGCTTCCCAAAGGGTTTCGAGCAACGCGGGTGACGGGTTCGCTTTGACGGCATAGAGCGACTTACCCTGAAACTTCTCAACGAAGAAACGAGCAGCGCGCGCAGCAGCATGTGGGCGAAGTAGCGTGATTGGTTCGTCCGGGCGAAGGGCGCGGACTACAGCAAGTGCGTCAGTGTTCTCGTACAATTCAAGGGACCCCCAAAAGATAAATTGAAACAACAAACTGCCTTGCGGTTATTGGAAGTCCCCCTGGGGCAGCGGACGAGCGCCTTAGGAAATGCTGGGATAGTTGTAAAGTGATTCGTTCACGGCCTAGCTCAGACGGTCGCGAAACGCGGTCCAATCGAATGAGCGCACGCATTCCAGTGCATCGCTATCGCTATTCCACAACCAGAGCGATGGCAAAGGCACGCCGTTAAACGTGTTCGTCTTCACCATGGAATAATGCGCCTGATCAAGGAAGGCAAAACGCGCTCCGGGCTCTGCTGGAACAGGCAACACATAATCGCCGATAATGTCCCCGGCGAGGCAAGATGGCCCTCCCAGACGCACAGGAGAGCCTTCTAAACGCTCTCCTAGCATCGCAGGGCGATAGGGTGCCTCAATGACGTCAGGCATATGGCAGGTGGCGCTAATATCGGTGATGCCAACCTGCATACCGTTTTCAAACACGTCGAGCAATTCGCCGATCAATATCCCGGCATCGAGCGCGATGGCTTCGCCGGGTTCGAGGTAGACGTCGAGGCCCGTTTCGGCGCGGACGTCTTGAATGAACGCGACCAGTTCATCCCGTTGATAATCGGCGCGCGTGATATGGTGACCACCACCGAAGTTCAGCCAGCTTAACTGCCCAAAATAGGGCGCTATGTGCGGTTTCAGCGTTTCCCAAGTGCGCTTGAGCGGTTCGAAATCCTGTTCACATAAGGTGTGGAAATGGAGACCTGATACGCCTTTGAGATGTTCTGCCTTCAACTGGCTAATCGGAAAGCCAAGCCGCGATCCCGGCGAGCAGGGATCATATTTCGCGACTTCGCCCTCGGCATGTTCCGGGTTGATGCGAAGGCCGACATCGACGCTGTCATTCAGGAACGGCGCAAAACGTGTGTGCTGCGATGGGCTGTTAAAAATGACATGGTCGGAAATGGCGACGATTTCGGCCATGTCAGCCTCTTTATAACCAGCGCAATAAGTCGCTATTTCGCCCTTATAATAATCCCGCGCGAGACGCGATTCCCACAGGCCCGAACTGCATACACCATCCAGATATTCGCCGATGATCGGTGCGACCTTCCACATGGAAAAAGCCTTCATCGCGCACAATATCTTAGCACCCGAACGCAGTTTGACGTCCGCCAAAATGGCAAGATTCCGCCGCAACGCAACCTCATCCACCACAAAGGCGGGCGAGGGTACGCGGTGAAGGTCAAAATGCGCAAATGCGCCGGGATCGCCTGCCTTGGTTTCCATGTCATTATTCACCCCTGTATCAAACCACCGACGTCATGCTGAACTTGGTTCACCTCTGGTGACTGACGTTCCAGCATCTATCGTGCCACGCGGACCGAAGGATTGAGAGAAAAAATGGACCCTGAAACAAGTTCAGGGTGACGTTCAAATTTCAACGTTCCGTCCGGAGTTAAAAGCCCAAAGGCCCGTCCAGTTCCTTCACCTGCCACGGCAGACCATGCGCATTGAGCATGTCCATGAACGGATCGGGGTCAAACTGTTCAATATTCCACACGCCAGCGCCAGACCATTTGCCCGTGAGCAGCATCGCTGCGCCGATCATCGCCGGAACGCCGGTGGTGTAACTGACGGCTTGGTTGCCGGTTTCGGCGTACGCGTCCTCATGGTCACAGATATTGTAGATGTAGAGCGTCTTTTCCTTGCCGTCTTTGCCAAGACCAGTGGCGATGCAACCAATGTTGGTCTTGCCCTTGGTCGTCGGGCCAAGCGAGGCGGGTTCAGGCAATACAGCCTTGAGGAATTGCAGCGGGATGATTTCCTTGCCTTCATACAACACAGGGTCAATCCGTGTCATGCCGACCGCCTGAAGCACGTTCAGATGCATGATATACGCATCGCCAAAGGTCATCCAGAAACGGATGCGCTTGATTTCGGGAAGATGTGTTTTGAGGCTTTCGATTTCTTCATGATACATCAGATACATATTCTTGGGTCCAACCGCTTCAAAATCGAAGCTTTGTTTTACCGACATCGCCGGGGTTTCGACCCAGTCGCCATTTTCCCAATGCCGCGCCACGGCAGTAACTTCGCGAATGTTGATTTCGGGGTTGAAGTTGGTGGCAAAGGCCTGACCATGGTCGCCGCCATTGCAATCCAATATGTCGAGCGTATCGATGCGGTCGAAATAATGCTTTTTCAGATAGGTCGTGAACACGCTGGTGACGCCGGGGTCAAAACCCGAACCCAATAAAGCGGTGAGGCCCGCTTCCTTGTAACGATCCTGATACGCCCACTGCCAATGATATTCGAACTTCGCGACATCCAACGGCTCGTAATTTGCCGTATCCATATAATGCACGCCAGCGGCCAGACATGCATCCATGATGTTGAGGTCTTGGTAAGGCAAAGCAAGGTTTACAACTAGGCTTGGCTTGATCTGGTTCAACAATGTCGTGGTCGCAGGCACGTCATCGGCGTCAAGGCCAAAGGTGTCGATGTCGCCACCTGTCCGTTCCTTGACCGAGGCAGCAATCGCATCGCATTTCGACTTAGTGCGGCTTGCGAGGCTGATATGGCTAAAGATATCCGCGTTCATGGCCATCTTATGGACAGCAACCGAACCCACGCCGCCGGCGCCAATAACCAATATCTTGCTCATCTTCTGTTTCCTCTTATCAGAGATTCGTTCAGCGCACGCATATAGGGGCCTTTTATGACAGAACAAGAATTGGCTGCGGCCCGCAAAATACCAACGCACGAGGGCGTTCGGCGGGCGATGGCCAAAATTGCCGATATTCTGCCCAAAACACCATTGCTACCACTTGAGGTGGACGGCGTAACCATCTGGTGCAAGGCGGAAATGCTTCAGCCCATTGGTGCTTTCAAGATACGCGGCGCGTGGCATCGCCTGTCCGACCTGAACGAAGAAGAATGCGCGCGGGGTGTTGTTGGCGTTTCTAGCGGAAACCATGCACAAGGCGTTGCTTGGGCGGCGAAGAAGCTTGGAATATCGGCGACGATTGTGATGCCATCCAATGCGCCACGCATGAAGCTGGAGGCGACGAAGGCGCTTGGCGCAGACGTGGTTCTCTACGACCGTGCCACCGAATCGCGCGACGAAATCGCCGCCGGGTTGATTGCCAAAAGCGGCGCAACATTGGTGCACGCATTTGGCGATCCGTGGGTCATTGAAGGGCAGGGGACGGCTGGGATCGAAATCACGGAACAACTTCAGCGTTTCGGCTTGTCCGGGCCGGATATGATTGTTTCGTGCTGCGGCGGCGGTGGCTTGGCATCCGGCCTTGCGCTGGCGTGTCCGGACGCAGAAATCGCCATTGTTGAGCCTGAAGGATGGGATGACATCATTCGTTCACTTGACGCTGGTGAAATTTTGCCTGTCAAAGACCTCACGCACCCAACCTATTGTGACGCGCTTCAAACGCCGCAAACTTATCCTGTGAATTTTGAGATTTTGCGAAGCCGCGTGTCTCAGGGTGTTTCGGTCACGACCGACGAAGTGGCGACCGCGATGCGCGTGGTGTTTGAAAAGCTGCACCTCGTTGTGGAACCAGGTGGCGCGGTTGCGCTGGCTGCTATGCTTGCAGGTAAAATTCAACCAAAAGCTGTTACCGCCGTAACCTTGTCAGGCGGAAACGTGGATCGGGAACTGTTCGTGAAGTTGCTTGCTCAGGCCGCCTGAGCGACCGGCATTTCCATGCGGCCCCAGATTTCTACCAACGCCGCAGTCAAATCGCGCATCATGCCCTCATCATGTTGAGGCCCTGGTGTGAAGCGTAACCGTTCCGTGCCACGTGGCACTGTCGGATAATTGATCGGCTGCACATATACGCCATATTCGGCGAGCAATATATCGCTGATTTTTTTGGCTTTCACGGGGTCGCCAACCATCAACGGTACGATATGCGTGTTGCTTAACATCACGGGCAGGCCTGCGTCGGCAAACAGCTTTTTCAGCATAGCGGCATTGGCTTGTTGCGCATCGCGCTCTACACTCGAAGCCTTCAAATGGCGCACAGCGGCCAACACGCCTGCGACCAAAACGGGCGACAAGGATGTCGTGAAGATGAAGCCAGGTGCGTAAGAACGGATCACATCAATGATATTCTGGTCCGCTGCGATATAGCCGCCCATAACGCCGAAAGCCTTGCCAAGCGTGCCTTCGATGATGGTCACACGGTCTGCCACCGCATCACGTTCTGAAATACCGCCGCCGCGCGGGCCATACATGCCCACGGCGTGCACTTCGTCACAATAGGTTAGGGCATTATATTTGTCGGCAAGATCGCATACCGCGCCAATGGGGGCAACGTCGCCGTCCATCGAATAGACGCTTTCAAAGGCAATTAGTTTCGGTGCCTCAGGATCATCTGCTGCGAGCAATTCTTCAAGATGCGCCAAGTCATTGTGTCGCCAAACGCGCTTTTCACAACCTGCGTTGCGGATGCCAGCGATCATCGACGCGTGGTTCAATTCGTCCGAATAAATGATGCAGCCCGGCAAAACCTTAGCGAGCGTTGACAAAGTCGCGTCGTTCGAAACATAGCCTGAAGTGAACAGCAACGCGCCATCCTTGCCATGTAGGTCCGCAAGCTCCTGCTCAAGTTCGACATGGTAATGGGTGTTTCCGCCGATGTTGCGCGTTCCGCCAGAACCGGCACCCACATCATGCAAAGCGTTTTCCATGGCGCTGATAACGTCGGGATGCTGCCCCATGCAGAGATAATCATTAGAGCACCAGACGGTGATATTCTTTGGGCCGTTATGACCAGCAAAGCAGCGCGCGTTGGGATAGCTACCCTTGTTCCGAAGGATATCAATGAATACGCGATAACGCCCCTCGGCATGAAGTCGATCAATCGCCTTTTCGAAAACAGCGTTATAATTCACGGACATTAACCCCGGTTTGAAACCACTCTCGCGGCATTTTGACCCCCAATAATAGCGGGCAATGCAAAAATCCAGCGCGAACGACTTGCAATAAGCGTCATTCTGGTTCCGCTCTTGGTTCAGGACCACTTAAATTCAACTTCGCGGGGTCAAAATGGCCCCAATCCGCGAAGGTGGAACTAAGTGGTCCTGACCCTAACGATATTTTCGCTTACAGTGATGTGATCTGCGTCACACCCAAAGAAAATAACGCCGGAAGCAGCGATCCCAACGCGCTGACCTCCCCGGTCGTGACGAATACACCGTCTGCGGGCTTTTAGGGCCAGTTTTGATCCTTAGTCAAATGACAGATGCGGCGTGCGATGCCGGAATCGAAAAACAACAGCGGTGCGCTATCTGGAACAATCGTCATGACAAGGCGACGACCTTGAGCGTGCGGAACAAAACAGCTACACGATACAGACATTTGGGGATTCGTGTGGTGAGTGATCTTTGGTTCAACATGTTTGCGGGTCTGTTGCTTGGTTATGCGCTTGGCTCCATCCCCTTCGGTTTGTTGCTCACGCGTTTCTCGGGCGGCGGCGACATAAGGTCGGTTGGGTCAGGAAATATTGGTGCGACGAACGTGTTGCGGACGGGACGCAAAGGGCTTGCTGCGCTGACGTTGCTGCTTGATCTGCTGAAAGGTTTTTTCGCGGTCTGGCTGGCTAGCAGCTATCTTCCCGGTGGAGAAATTCTTGCGGCAGCCGGGGCATTTTTTGGCCATATTTTCCCGGTTTGGCTCCAATTCAAAGGCGGCAAGGGCGTAGCAACCTATGCGGGTATCTTGTTTGGCCTGTTCTGGCAGGGCGGCTTGGTTTACGCGGCCGCTTGGATTGGCGTCTTGCTGATATCGCGGCTTTCATCGCTGGCCGGCTTGGTAGCCGCCGTTTGTGCGCCTGTCGCGGCACTCGTTTTTGGTCATTATGAACTGCTTGCGTTGCTCACCGCCTGCTCGTTGATCGTCTTTTGGAAACATCGGGCCAATATCGGAAATCTTATGGACGGCACTGAACCGCGAATTGGCAAAAGTAAAAGTTGATCTTGGGAATGGGGGACCGCCAGATGCAATTTGATCAGCTTCGCTTGATCCGTTCCCCCAATATCGGTCCCGTCAGTTATCGGCAGCTGATGGCGCGTTTTGGAAGCGCGCGGGCCGCGCTGGAGGCTTTACCTGATCTCGTGCGTCGCGGCGGCGGAAAGCACGTTGTGCTCGCCAATGAGGCAGCCATTGCGCGGGAGGTTCAGTTTGTTCAAGCCTTTGGCGCACGCCATGTTTTCATGGATGACGCAGACTACCCCTATTTGCTGTCGCACATGGACAATGCGCCGCCCGTCATCTGCGTGAAGGGCAATCTTGGTTTGTTATCGCGTCCGACGGTGGCCCTTGTCGGGGCGCGTAACGCGTCCGCAGGCGCCTGCCAGTTTGCGCGGCAACTGGCGTTTGAACTCGGCCAAATGGGTTTATCTGTTGTGTCGGGTCTCGCGCGCGGTATTGATACGGCCGCGCATATAGGCTCTATCGAAGGCGGAACAGTTGCGGTTATTGCTGGCGGTATCGACGTGGTCTATCCGCCCGAAAACCGCGCACTTCAGGACGCAATTGCCGAGCGCGGGCTTTTGATTGCTGAACAACCGCCGGGCACCGAACCACGCGCAAGGCATTTCCCGTATCGAAACCGGATCATCGCTGGCGCGTCGGCTGGAACGGTGGTGATTGAGGCTGCGCCAAAGTCGGGTTCGCTCATTACCGCGCGCCTGGCGGCGGAGGCGGGGCGTGAGGTCATGGCTATTCCAGGGTCGCCGCTGGATCCACGGTCGCGTGGTTGCAACCAGCTTATCCGTGAGGGCGCAACTTTGGTGCAGAACGCATCGGAGATTGCGGAGCTTATTTCCCCCTTGGACAACCGCATGCTTGCGCCATCGGTCAAATACGAACCGTCGATGACCATAATAGCCGATGACGGCAGCGATACCGAACGCAGCGCAGTCATCGACCTGATGGGCATGACCTATGTTGCGGTCGACGAATTGGTGCGGCAATCTGGCAGCAGTCCATCGACCGTCCAGATGGTGTTGCTCGAATTCGAGCTGGCCGGAAAACTCGAACGCGGCGCAGGTGGGAAGGTCCGCTTGGCGACATAAAACACAGCCGCATTTTTCGTCTTGACGAGGCCTGCCTTACCCCATCAGCCTATACGCGTACGCGAGAGATTTTAGAAAAGCAAAAAATATCATGCAATTAGTTATCGTAGAATCACCTGCAAAAGCCAAGACAATCGAGAAATATCTGGGCCCCGGATTCAAGGTGCTGGCCTCTTATGGCCATATCCGCGATCTACCGCCCAAAGACGGTTCGGTTGACCCCGATAATGGCTTTGAAATGCTGTGGGACAATTATGCCGATAAGGCAAAACAGCTTAAGGCGATTACCGACGAGGCGAAAAAGGCGGATGGCCTTATCCTGGCGACCGACCCTGATCGCGAAGGCGAAGCGATTAGCTGGCATGTGCAAGAAGTGCTCGCGAAGAAAAAGGCGTTGCCGGCCAAGGTTGGTCGGGTGACGTTCAACGCCATAACAAAGCAGGCTGTAACCGACGCGATGAAACAACCGCGCGCGTTGGATTTAGACCTGATTGACTCCTACCGCGCCCGCCGTGCGCTGGATTATCTGGTAGGATTTACCCTATCGCCGGTCTTGTGGCGCAAGCTACCTGGCGCAAAGTCCGCTGGCCGTGTGCAGTCGGTTGCGCTGCGCCTCATTGTGGAACGCGAACGTGAGATCGAAGCGTTCCGCGCGCAGGAATATTGGTCTGTGAAGGCTGGAATGGAACATAAGGGCCAAAAATTTGATGCCCGCTTGATCCAATATCTGGGCAAGAAGCTAGACAAGATGGACCTCAAGACCGAAGCGGACGCGGAACAAGCGCGCCTTGCCGTCGAGTCAGGCAAATTCACGGTCGAGACCGTTGAAACAAAGCCGGTAACCCGCAATCCGCAACCTCCGTTTACAACCTCGACATTGCAGCAGGAAGCGGCACGTAAACTCGGCTTTTCCGCCAGCCATACAATGCGCATTGCGCAGGGTCTGTATGAGGATGGCGCGATAACCTATATGCGAACCGATGGCGTTCAAATGGACCACAGCGCCATTTCCGCCGCGCGCAAATCCATCTCAGATCGGTTTGACAGCGGCTATTTGCCGGAGAAACCGCGCGTTTATCAGAGCAAAGCGAAGAACGCGCAGGAAGCGCATGAGGCGATACGTCCAACCGATTTTGGCAAGGACAAGGCAGGCTCAGGCGACCATGGCCGCCTCTATGACCTGATCTTCAAACGCGCGATGGCCAGCCAGATGGCATCTGCCCGCATGGAACGTACAACTGTCGATCTACTCGACGGTACCGGTCAGACTGGCTTACGCGCTACCGGGCAAGTTATGAAGTTTCCGGGATTTCTTGCCGTATATGAAGAAGGCTTGGATGATAGCGACGGCGAAGATGGCGCGATCTTGCCAGCCATGACAGTTGGCGACGCGCCAGCCAAGCACGCTGCGGAAAAAACGCAGCACTTCACGCAACCACCACCGCGTTTTTCGGAAGCGACTTTGGTCAAGCGTCTCGAAGAACTGGGTATTGGCCGTCCATCGACCTATGCATCGACCATTCAGGTGCTGAAAGATCGCGCTTATGTCCGCGTTGAGAAAAATCGTTTCTTTGCAGAAGAATCCGGGCGACTTCTCACAGCATTTCTAGAACGTTTTTTCGAACGTTATGTCGCTTATGACTACACCGCTGGCCTTGAAGACCAGTTAGATGAAATCAGCGGCGGCCGTGCCGATTGGCAATCCTTTCTGGAGGCGTTTTGGCGTGATTTCAAACCGAAAACGGTTGAGGTCATGGAGCAGAAGCCGTCGGAAGTGACCGCGGAGCTTGATATCTTTCTGTCGCCCTATCTCTTTCCAGAGCGCGAAGACGGGACCGATCCGCGTTTATGCCCGAAATGCGGTGAGGGCAGGCTGGCCCTGCGCGGCGGAAAGTTCGGCGCTTTTGTTGCCTGCTCCAATTATCCGGACTGTAAATATACCAGAAAATTTGCGCAACCCGGCGGCGAGAGTGGGGAGGACACCGGTCCAGAAGTGCTTGGCCAGCATCCCGAAACACAATTAGAAGTCAGCAAAAAGTCAGGCCGTTTTGGCCCTTATTTCGAAATGGGCGAGGGCGCTGACGTCAAACGTGCCTCTATCCCCAAGGATATTCCGGCCGAGGACATCGGACTAGAATGGGCGGTGAAGCTGCTATCGCTGCCACGCACCATCGGGATACATCCCGAGAGCGGCGAGCCAGTCACGGCAAGCATCGGTCGTTATGGACCCTATCTGGCGCATAATGGGAAATATGCCCGTCTGCAGTCGACGACTGAAGTGTTTGAAACTGGCATGAATAGCGCGGTTGTGAAGCTGGCGGAAGCTTTGGCCAACCCGGGCCGTGGCCGGGGTGCCGCACGTGCACCGTTGAAGGAGTTCGGTAAGCATCCACGCACCGATGCGGAGATTAAACTGATGGAGGGGCGCTTTGGTCCTTATGTGACCGACGGGACCACTAACGCGACAGTGCCCAAGTCCATCTCGCCTAACGAGCTGACGCTTGAGGAAGCTGCACAGTTGATTGATGCCCGCGCCGCGATGCCGCCCAAGGGCAAGGTCAAGAAAAAGGCCGCGCCTAAGAAGAAGGCTGCGCCGAAGAAGGCGCCGGCAAAGGCTAAAGCAAAGGCAAAAACATAAACCAAATCTGTCGCGCCAGCTAGGCTGGTGCCTATCCCGCCTGCCGTTCGTGCCCGAGAAGCGTGATGGGCCCCAGCCTGCGCTGGGGCGACGTGGTTCGGGTATAAACCGCGCCGCGTCACTCCACCCATTCAAGCCCAATATCGCGATACAGGCTTCGGTCCTCGTCCCATTTGGCATGCACTTTCACATGCAAATAGAGATGGACCTTCACGCCCATGAGCTTGGCCAGTTCAAGACGTGCCGCCTCTCCAATGGCCTTAATCCGCGTGCCGCCTTTGCCTAGAACGATGGCGCGCTGGGTAGGGCGTGCTACTAAAATCTGCTGATGGATTTCTAGCGATCCATCTTCGCGTTCGCTATATTTTTCAGTCTCGACGGCGCTGGCATAGGGAAGCTCCTCGTGCAGTTGCAGATAGAGTTGTTCGCGCGTGATTTCTGACGCAATCAGACGGTCGGTTGCATCTGACACCTGATCCTCTGGGAAATGCCATTCGCCCTCCGGCATATTGTCGGCAAGCGCAGTTTTGAATTCTTCAAGCCCGTCGCCGGTGGCGGCACTGATATAATAAATCTGCTCAAATGCGCATTTGTCAGTCAGTTTCGTGGTGAGGGCGAGCAATTTGTCCTTGGCCGCAATATCAACCTTGTTGAGCACAAGCCATTTGCGTTCAGGGCGATCTTTTAATCCGTCGAGGATTTTTTCGACCTTTGGTCCTGCGCCTGCGCGGCCATCGACGATCAATGCGATCATGTCGGCATCACCCGCACCGTCCCAAGCCGCAGCCACCATCGCGCGGTCAAACCTGCGTTGCGCCGCGAAAATGCCCGGTGTGTCGACCAAGATGATCTGCGTTTCGCCGGCCAAGGCGACGCCCAACATGCGCGTCCGTGTGGTCTGCGCCTTTGGGCTAACGATCGCGACCTTCTGCCCGACCAGAGCATTGACCAAGGTTGACTTACCCGCATTTGGCGCACCGATAATGGCGACATGTCCGCATCTTTTGGTCATGCGTTGGCTTCCAAAAATGCCTGTGCCGCGCCGGTTTCGGCGGCCTGTTTGCTATTGGCGGTGGCCGTGACGGGCGGAAAGCCTTTCACGGTGACGGTGATTTCAAATCTCATGGCGTGGGGAGGGCCTTCTTTTTTGGTGATGACATATTCAGGAACCTTGCGCCCATGGGTGGCGCACCATTCTTGCAATTCGGATTTAGGATGTTTTGGGGCGCCATTTGCGGATTCGAGAAGTGGCCTCCAGAGCCGTTCTACAAGATCGCGGGTGACGAGTAGACCATGGTCGAGATACACCGCGCCAATGATGGCTTCCATGACGTCACCCAACACATTATCGCTTTGTTGCGCACCATCATCACGGGCTTGCTTGCCAAGCCTGATATACAGCGGAAGACCAATTTGCCGGGCAATGTCGGCGCAGGTCACGCCCGACACAAAAGCATTTAACCGGTGCGACAGGCGACCCTCGGCTTCATCCTTATATCGGTGATAGAGCATATCAGCGATGATGAGCCCCAAGATGCGATCGCCGAGAAATTCAAGCCGTTGATAGTCCGGTTGTCCCGTACTGCCATGCGTCAGTGCGCGTTGGTAAAGTGCCAAATCCTTTGGCTTCTTCGGAAGTAATTCCGCCAGCCAAGCCGCTTGTTCGTCGCTGGTCAAAATCCTTGTCCAATGCGTTCCGCGCGCGTTGCCGTAAACCAAGTCCATGGCAGCACCCAATGCGACGATCCATCCGTGGAAAACACAGACACCAAAGCACGACCCACAAGATTCTCTTGCGGCACAATGCCAATCGCACCGGGCTTATCAATGGGCGACCATCTGCTATCCGCGCTTCGGTCGCGATTGTCGCCCATCAGGAACAGGTCGCCTTGACCAACAACGAATGCTTCGGTGTTGTCGCCTTCTAGGCCATTTTGCAGGTCCAGGATTTCGTAGCTTTTGCCTTCGGGCAATGTCTCGCGAAAACGGGGGTAGCGGCATTGCGTGCCGCCCTTAGCCGCCGGTTCCTCCATATCAGGACGCCAGCATGGAAAGGGATTGCGCTCAAGCTCTGCCGCATCGCGCATATTTTGCGTGACCGGGATGACAAGGTCGGCAATCCGTTCCTTCTTAACCGCAACGCCGTTGATTTCGAGGATGCCATTGCGCATTTGGACGACGTCACCGGGCAGGCCAATGACGCGCTTGATATAATCTGTACCGTTTGACATTGGGGCCTTGAACACCACGACATCGCCGCGTTCTGGCTGGCTCGCGAAAATCCGTCCGGGGATAATCGGTAATGCAAAAGGAAGGCTGTTTTTGGAATAGCCATATGGCCATTTCGCCACCAGCAGATAGTCGCCGATGAGCAAGCGTGGCTGCATCGATTCCGACGGAATGTTGAAGGGCGACACGATGAAACTGCGCAAGATGAAAACGAACAATACAAGCTTCAGCAAAAAGCTGCCATATTCGCGCCATTCTGACGGAGCAGGCGCATTTACAGGTAAATCGCCCAGCTTTTCGGTATTTGAAGTCACAGAATCTCGCAAAATATTGTCGTCGAATGACGGATAGGCTGGCCTTTTACCGTGAAGGCGCGTTATTTGCCAGCGCCGAGATTCACGCTGCGTTGCGACGCCCATAAAGAAGAGATAGAAAATGACCGATAATCTATGGACTGCGCTCGAACAGCATCAACCGCAATCGCTGGTTAACCTGTTCGCATCGGACGCAAATCGCGTGCGCAAGATGACCATCGCGCAAATGGGGTTGCGCTTCGACCTGTCAAAAACACATCTTGATGATGCAGCCTTAGGCCATTTCGCCAAGCTTGCGGAAGATATGCAGCTTCATGCCGCCAAAACGGCTTTGTTTTCGGGTGCCGCAATCAATGTGACGGAAGGGCGCGCGGCAGAGCACGCCGCCGAACGTGGCACTGGCGATGCCGATTCTGTCGCTTATGCCCGCGCGCTTCAGCAACGCATGCGCGGATTGGTTGAGGCCATTGACGCCGGCCTGATGGGCGATATCCGCCATATATTGCATATCGGCATTGGTGGATCGGCGCTTGGCCCCAAATTGCTCATCGATGCACTTGGCCGCGACGGCGCGCGTTATGACGTCAAAGTCGTATCCAATATTGACGGTGCGGCGCTGACCGAGGCGGTGAAGGATATGGACCCGCACAAGACGATTGTCGCAGTCGCTTCCAAAACTTTTACCACCACCGAAACATTGCTCAACGCAACCAGCGCAATGGAATGGATGCGCGACGGCGGCGTGGACGACCCATATGCGCAGTTTGTGGCGCTGACGGCTTATCCCGACAAAGCCATCGAATGGGGCATCGATGAAAGCCGCGTATTGCCGTTTAACGAGACCGTGGGTGGACGCTATTCCTTGTGGTGCTCAATCGGGTTTCCCGTCGCGCTTGGCCTTGGTTGGGCGGTGTATCAGGAACTGCTGGATGGTGCAGCCGCCATGGACGCGCATTTCCGCAATGCGCAAATTATGGAGAACGCCCCGACGTTGGCGGCATTTGCGGATCTGTATTATGCCCAGACGAAGGCGTGTCAGACACGGGCGGTATTTGCCTATGATGAACGCCTGCGCCTACTGCCCGATTATCTTCAGCAGTTGGAGATGGAATCGAACGGCAAGTCGGTGACCGCCGAGGGCACGCCGCTTGGACGGCACAGCGCCCCTGTGACATGGGGCGGTGTCGGCACCGATGCCCAGCATGCGGTGTTCCAATTGCTGCACCAGGGCACGCATCTGATCCCTGTTGAATTCATCGCCAGCAAGACGCCGGGGCATGATTTCGATACCGCGCATCATGAAACCTTGCTGGTCAATTGCTTTGCCCAAGGCGCGGCATTGATGGCGGGGCAAAAATCCGATGATCTGGCGCGCAATTATGTCGGCAACCGGCCATCGACGACGATATTGCTGGATGACGTCACACCGTCAACGCTCGGCGCGTTGATTGCCTTTTACGAACACCGGACGTTCGTGAATGCGGTTTTGTTGGGGATTAACCCATTTGACCAATTTGGCGTTGAACTGGGCAAGCACATTGCCAAAAGGATAAGCGACAATGGCCCAAGCGGTTTTGACCCGTCTACTTCGGCGCTGATCGCGGCGGCGCTTGGTGATATCTAAGCTATGGGTATGTGTTCGATAACACTGCGCGAGAATTACCGTTGGTAAACACATAAACCTGCCCCCATATCGCGGGGACACAGGAAAGAACTGAATATGGCTGATTTTGACTATGACCTCTTCGTCATTGGCGCAGGCTCCGGCGGCGTTCGTGCCGCACGCATCGCGGCATCGCATGGTGCCCGCGTTGCGGTGGCGGAGGAGCATCGCGTCGGCGGCACATGTGTCATTCGCGGCTGTGTGCCCAAGAAGCTTCTGGTTTATGGCGCGCATTTTGCCGAAGATTTGCACGACGCAAAACGTTTTGGCTGGAACACCCAAGGCGCGACATTCGACTGGAACGTTCTGCGCGACAATGTTGCTGCGGAGGTCAACCGTTTGGAAGGCCTATATGGCCAGACGCTCGGCAACAACAAGGTCGAGGTTTTTCACGAACGCGCAGGCGTGACTGGGCCAAACAGCGTTCAACTTTCCAGCGGGCGAGATGTCACGGCGGCAAATATCCTGATTGCAACGGGTGCCTGGCCTTCGGTCCCCGTTGTTCCGGGGGCTGGCCATGGGATCACGTCAAACGAGATTTTCAGCTTGCCCGAACTGCCCAAGCGCGCCGTGATTGCGGGCGGTGGTTATATCGCAAATGAGTTTGCATGTATTTTCAATGAATTGGGCATCGAAGTTAAGCTTGTGACACATGGCGACCGTGTGCTGCGCAGCTATGATCACGAAATTGTCGACAGGCTAGTCGACCTAAGCCGCCAAAAAGGCATCGATATCCGTTTCCATTTCGGCATCAAATCGGTGACCAAGCAAGACAATGGCACGCTTTTGATCGAAGGCGACAATGGAGAGGTGATCGAGACCGATTTGCTGTTGTGGGCCATCGGGCGCACGCCGCACACAATAGGGCTTGGCCTAGAGGATGTCGGCGTTGAGCTGGGTAAAGACGGAACGGTGAAGGTTAGCGATGACAGCCGCACCAATATCCCCAGCATCTATGCCGTTGGCGACGTGACCAACCGCGTGCAGCTAACCCCGATTGCCATTCGTGAGGGGCATGCCTTTGCCGACAGCGTTTTCGGCAATAACCCGCGCACGGTGAATTATGATTGTATTCCAACCGCGGTGTTCAGCAACCCGCCCATCGCCAGCGTCGGCGTGACGGAGGCCGAAGCACGGGCGCAGTTTGACGACGTCAAGGTGTACAAAAGCGATTTTCGCGCGATGAAAAACGTGTTGGCCGACCGCAATGAGCGCGCCTTGTACAAAATGATTGTGGCGGGTCCGGACGAGCGGGTCGTGGGCCTGCACCTGATCGGTCCCGATAGCGGCGAAATACTTCAGGCGGCGGCGATTGCGGTGAAGGCAGGGCTAACCAAGCAGGATTTCGACGATACCGTCGCCTTGCACCCAAGCATGTCCGAAGAATTGGTTTTGATGAAATAGGGTCAGGGAAAGTGAACGGGCGCGTCGCCGACTTTCCATTGCTTATAGCGAGCCATGATACTTGCGAACAGATCGCTGCCCACCAGCCCGGAAAGCCAGCTTTGCAGCGCGGGTAGGGGCAAAGTAGCAAACCATATGGCATCGGTTGCGGCAAATTGCCGGATAAAGGGGAATATGGCGATGTCGGTGAATGCGGGCCTTGCTCCGCCGAGATAAAGCGAACGGGTCAAAAGAGTGTTCAGGTGAGCAAGATGCGCCAAAGCGGCATCGCGATGCACAGTGCCATCGGTCAGACCATAACGATGCGGATATTTATAATGGTCCAAGGCTATTTTAAATGGCCCGTCAGTGGCCAAGATAAGGTTTTGGTCATCATGGGTCAGCCAGCCCAAGGAATCGCTTTGTGCGAGCGCCCAGCGCATGATATCGAGGCTTTCCTCTAACACCCTGCCATCGGGCAGCACCAAAACAGGCACGGTGCCCTTTGGTGACGCCTCCAGCATTTCAGGCGGCTTGTCGCGCAACACGACCTCGCGCAGTTCAACTTGCACGGCGCTGGCGGCGAGGGCCATGCGTGCGCGCATGGCATAAGGGCAGCGGCGGAAGCTGTAGAGGATGGGCAGGGCGGTCATTTTAGCTGCAACGGCGCGTTTGGTTTAAGGGTGTAAAGCCCACACTAAATATCATCACGCGGATTGACACCAATATGCTGCTTGCCGCGCTTTTTGGCCAAGGCAATCTGCCTTTGCCGTTCGGCGAAGCGCGCGCGGTCATCGTCGGTGCGTTCGGCATAGCAAGCCGGGCAGGACACGCCCTCAATGAAATGGGCTGATGCCTTGTCTGCTGGTGAAATCGGGCGGCGGCACGCGTGGCAAAGCTCCATTTCGCCAAGCTCCAAGCCATGTTTCACCGAGACGCGTTCGTCGAACACGAAGCATTCGCCATGCCATTTGCTTTGTGCTTCTGGAATATTCTCCAGATAACGTAATATGCCGCCTTCGAGATGATAGACCTCTTCTATGCCTTCGGCTTTCAAAAATGCCGTGGATTTTTCGCAGCGAATGCCGCCGGTGCAGAACATCGCAAATTTTGTTTTGCCCGCCGCCAGCTCCGCGCGATGTGCGCGAAACCAATCGGGAAATTCGCTGAAGGACTTGGTTTGTGGGTCAACCGCACCTGCAAATGTGCCAATCGCCACCTCATAATCATTACGCGTGTCGATCAACACAGTGTCAGGATCAGAAATCAGCGCATTCCAATCCTCAGGCTGCACATAAGTGCCTACCTCCCGTTTTGGGTCGATGCCCTCGACGCCGAGCGTAACAATCTCTTTTTTGAGGCGCACTTTCATCCGGTAAAAGGGCATTTCCTTGGCATGCGAATATTTCACATCCAGATCGGCGCAACCGGGAATATCGCGCAAAAATGATATGAAGGCGTCGATAGCGCCAGGCGTTCCTGCCACCGTTCCGTTGATGCCCTCCTGCGCGAGCAATATCGTGCCCTTGATGCCACAAGCCGCGCATTGTGCCTGAATACGTGGTTGCAATTCCTCTGGCGCGTCAAATGCAACAAAGCGATATAGCGCCGCAACTTTAATGGGATGATGTTCGTCCATGACGCGGCGCTATAACGCGCTTTTTGGATTTTTGCAGCCTGCAATCTATGGCTGGTTAAACAGCATTTAATCGCACGATAAATTTGCAATTGTTGTGACAGGATGCCAAGGACCTGGTCAACAAAATTGCTTATGGGGAATGCCATGTCGGCCAATATTGCTGAACTGGAGGCACGCCGCGCGGCGTCGAAACTGGGGGGTGGGCAAAAGCGTATTGATGCGCAACATGCCAAGGGCCGCCTGACCGCGCGCGAACGCCTTGATATCTTATTGGATGAAGGCAGCTTCGAAGAGCTCGACGCCTATGTCACACATAATTGTACCGATTTCGGTATGGCGGAACAAAAGATACCCGGTGACGGCGTTGTCACCGGAAGCGGGACGATTAACGGCCGTCTGGTCTATGTCTACAGCCAGGACTTTACGGTTTTCGGCGGCTCCTTATCCGAAGCGCACGCCATGAAGATTTGCAAGGTCATGGACAATGCGATGAAAGTCGGCGCGCCAGTCATCGGCCTGAACGACAGCGGCGGCGCGCGGATTCAGGAGGGCGTGGCGAGCCTTGGCGGCTATGCCGAGGTGTTCCAGCGCAATGTGCTGGCCAGCGGCGTAGTCCCGCAGATATCGCTTATCATGGGTCCATGCGCTGGCGGCGCGGTATATTCGCCGGCGATCACCGACTTCATCTTCATGGTGAAGGATTCGTCCTATATGTTCGTCACGGGGCCTGATGTGGTGAAGACTGTGACCAATGAGGTCGTAACGCAAGAGGAACTGGGCGGCGCAGTGTCGCATACGACCAAGTCGGGCGTTGCCGACAATGCGTTTGAAAATGATATTGAGGCGTTGCTGTCGACACGCGATTTCTTTGACTATCTGCCCGAGAATAACCGCACAGGTGTTCCAGAGCGTCCGACGCAAGACCCTTGGGACCGGATGGAACTTAGTCTCGACACATTGATCCCACCAAGTGCGAACCAGCCTTATGATATGCATGAGCTGATCCGCAAAACAGTCGATGAGGCGGATTTCTTTGAGGTTCAACCCAGCCATGCGGCGAACATCATCATCGGCTTTGGCCGCATTGAGGGCCGCACTGTGGGCATCGTCGCCAATCAGCCAATGGTGCTGGCCGGTGTGCTTGACATCAACAGCTCCAAAAAAGCCGCGCGCTTTGTGCGCTTTTGCGATGCGTTCGAAATTCCGATCATCACTTTCGTTGACGTTCCGGGCTTTCTGCCCGGCACCGCGCAGGAATTTGGCGGAATCATCAAGCATGGCGCGAAACTGCTGTTTGCTTATGCCGAGGCAACTGTGCCCAAAATCACCATCATCACCCGCAAGGCCTATGGCGGCGCCTATGACGTGATGGCGTCCAAGCATCTGCGCGGCGATTTGAACTACGCCTGGCCCACCGCCGAAATCGCGGTAATGGGCGCAAAAGGCGCGGTGGAGATCATTTTCCGCGGGCTATCGGCGGAGGAGCAAGCGGTGAAAACCGCGGAATATGAAGACCGCTTCGCCAACCCGTTCGTCGCGGCAAGCAAGGGTTTCATCGACGAGGTTATCTACCCGCATTCCACGCGGAGGCGGATTGCGTTGGGCTTACGGAAGCTGCGGAACAAAAGTCTCGAAAACCCTTGGAAGAAGCATGATAATATTCCGTTGTGATTTAGACATTGCAATACGTTCCTGATCCTTCGCCCAAGCCAACAATAATGGCTGTTGGCAAAAAGTGGCTTGGAAGAGTTGCTCTCTTCGTATTGTTCGGTCCGTTTGCTTTTGTTTTTTTGTTTGCGTTGACAGGTGAGAAAATGCCCGATGGCGGGCCTTTTATGGTTTGGTTTTTGGCTTCCATGACTATTGCCGGAGTAGTTTCGACAGCTGATTTTGCGAAAAGCGTTCGTCAGCATGGTATTAGCGAACTGGGATGCGTCATTCCGATTGCAGCGTTCACTGTTTGGGTAGGGTATATGCTTGTTCGAGAAATTGGATTGCTGAAATGAAACTTGGACGATTGAACCATATCGGCGTCGCAGTGCAACCAAAGCCCCTACCCTTTAGGCGTGGAGGGACCAGTCCCCCGGACTGGTCCGAGTGGCTCCACGGGGTTGGGGTG
>Ga0208327_1000098_pt1 | contig 23021 bp, 16 predicted proteins | sample LakMenEpi26Jun08_FD_150733 | JGI IMG/M metagenome (GOLD analysis project Ga0208327, IMG submission 150733) | Freshwater microbial communities from Lake Mendota, WI - 26JUN2008 deep hole epilimnion (SPAdes) | ecosystem: Environmental > Aquatic > Freshwater > Lake > Epilimnion/Euphotic zone ...
CGAAGCAATGAGCTATGCCGCGTTGCGCAAAGCGGAAAGTGTCGGGCGGCCCGTTGGATCCAAGGCATGGTTGGCAGATATGGAAGCTAAAACCGGACTGAGACTCGCACCGGAAAAGCGCGGACCAAAGCCAAAGCAACAGTGAACCTGATTAGGGGTTAAGGGGTTATTGCACGTGTCACCGTAACTCAAGGGGTTATTGCACGTGTCACCGTAACTCAATCTTGATGACCGGAAGCCCGCTTCCGGGCGAAGGAGTGAGCCTCAGATCCTTTCCGGAACCAGTGACCGAATATGTTCTTGGCATATCTACTTCTCCTTCTCCGAGTTCGCGATATGAGCTCGAATAGCGCGTCTAACGTCTTCCTGAATGACTGGGTCACGATAAATATCGAAGTTAACGATGCCCTGCCTACCAGCTAATGAGTACCGACTAATTGCAGCGGAGCGCTTCCCAAGACTTAAAAGATAGTTGCCATAAACAATCGACGCCGGTCCAAACCCTTTATTGCTCAAGTGCCGAACAACTTGAATTGCGTAGTCAAAATTAGGGTCTTTGATTTCGAGCACTAAAGTCGCGAGAGCCAACTGCGCGGATGGATTGCCCTTATCTGCAAGTTTGACGAGTTCATTTACCCGTGCTGGACTTATGCACGCAAAAGGCAGAGCGAGAATGGCACCGCCTACATATTCTCCCATCATATATTCTAGAGGGTCCCAAGATGAATAGGGGCATTCGTCATCTCCTCCGGGATAAAACCGCCGGTTTCCAGAAGATTTTGCAGAATATCTTGCAGAAGATATCTCGGAAAATCGGTCGGTAACAATTTGACCAAGTCTTGCGTTTGTTAACCGGATATCTCTGGCCCGTTCGTAATGAAAGTTTTGCAATACCGCCAGACGTTCTTTGGCTAGGACATGGGCTTCAATCTTTGGCCCCGAACTCACGACGCTGGTGGTTACACCCGAAGGTCCAGGTGTAAACATAAGTTGCGACCCACCGCGAGGGGTGGCAGCGATCTGATACAGCTTGATGGCGTTCTTCAACCCATTTGGTTCAGTTGAATCTTCAAGCCGGATAGCAAGCTCATATTGCGCCTGCTTATCCCCACTTTGCGCCTTTACCGCCATCGCCTGAAAAGACCCTCCCGGCTGCAACGACACACCCATATATTGCTGGCTCGCGCATCCGCTCATCAACAGCGCCGCCGCCAAAAGCGCCGAGAGGCAAGGCAAGTTGACATTGATCTTCATCCGCATCGCCCCCTCCCCGACTCAAAATATGTCCATATTGCACAGCATAATGGACCAATTCGTCAGATTGACAAGTAACGTCATGTAGTTAAACCCAAAATTTACAAGTTGATACGCGCTTTAGGGTCAGGACCACTAAATGCACCTTAGCGGTTCACGGCCTAATATGCCGCATGATGATGACGCGCCGACAATCTAATCACACCGCTCCGATCACCTTCGCTAAAACCGGGCTATTTGCCCTAACAAGAATGTCTTGTTTGCGGGATGCAGATTGTTCTGACAATGTGGGATCATAGGAAGCGAAACAAACTATGACCAAAACCCTGACGCATCTTGAGCGCCTTGAGGCTGAAGCCATCCATATCATGCGGGAGGTTGTCGCCGAAGCCGACAAGCCGGTGATGCTGTATAGCGTGGGTAAAGACAGCGCCGTGATGCTGCATTTGGCGCGCAAGGCGTTTTACCCTTCGCCGCCGCCATTTCCGTTGTTGCATATCGATACAACATGGAAGTTCAAGGCGATGTACGCGTTGCGCGAAAAGGCGGCGCGCGATGCAGGCATGGAATTATTGGTATACCAGAACCCAGAAGCAATTGCGCGGGGCATCAACCCTTTTGATCACGGGTCGCTGCACACCGATATGTGGAAAACCGAAGGGCTGAAACAAGCGCTCGACCAATATGGTTTCGATGTCGCCTTTGGCGGCGCGCGGCGGGACGAGGAAAAGAGCCGGGCCAAGGAACGCATATTCTCCTTCCGCACCGCGACGCATATTTGGGACCCAAAGAACCAGCGGCCCGAATTATGGAACCTGTATAATGCACGTAAGGCGAAAGCACAGAGCATAAGGGTCTTCCCGATCTCCAACTGGACCGAGTTGGATATTTGGCAGTATATCCACCTTGAGAATATCGAGATTGTGCCTTTATATTTCAGCGCGCCGCGTCCTACCGTCACACGCGACGGGATGCTGCTGATGATAGATGATGACCGCTTTGTGTTGCATGATGGCGAGGTTCCGGTTGAACGCTCCATCCGTTTCCGAACGCTTGGATGCTATCCGCTGACAGGCGCGGTCGAGAGCCATGCCGCCACCTTGCCCGAGATTATTCAGGAAATGCTGCTGACCACCACCTCCGAACGCCAGGGGCGCGCTATTGACCATGATCAGGCCGCCAGCATGGAAAAGAAGAAGCAGGAGGGATATTTCTGATGTCAGATGCAACGCTCCAAAATGGCATATACAAAACCGATGACCTTATTGCTTCGGACATTGAAGCCTATCTGACTGTCCACCAGCATAAGTCGTTGTTGCGGTTTATCACCTGCGGATCGGTCGATGACGGGAAATCGACGCTGATCGGTCGGTTACTATACGATTCCAAAATGATTTTTGAAGATCAGCTTGCGGCATTGGAATCCGATTCCAAACGGATGGGAACGCAGGGGCAGGACATCGACTTTGCGTTGCTTGTGGACGGTCTTGCGGCCGAGCGAGAGCAAGGCATCACAATCGACGTCGCCTACCGGTTTTTTGCGACCGAGAAGCGGAAATTCATCGTCGCCGATTGCCCTGGCCATGAACAATATACACGCAATATGGTAACGGGCGCATCAACGGCGGATCTTGCGGTAATCTTGATCGACGCGCGTAAAGGAGTCCTCGTCCAGACGCGGCGCCATAGCTATCTTGTCCACTTATTGGGCATAAGAAACATCGTCCTTGCCGTGAACAAGATGGACCTGATCGACTATGATCAGGCGACATATGATGCAATCGTCGCCGAATATACGGCATTTGCGCGCAGCATCGGGATAAACGATTTTACCGCCATGCCGATTTCCGGCTTCAAAGGCGACAATATCACGGAGCGTTCGGTCCATATGCCATATTATGCGGGTCAACCGCTGATCGCGCATTTGGAGACCGTCGCGCTTGATAATGACGCGGACCAGGCCAAGCCATTGCGTATGCCGGTGCAATGGGTCAACCGACCTAATCTCGATTTCCGCGGATTTTCTGGCCAGATCGCAACGGGCATATTGCGTCCGGGCGATAGCATTCGCGTCCTGCCGTCAGGTAAGACGTCAACGATCAGCAAGATCGTCACGCTTGACGGCGAACTCAGCGAAGCTGTTGCAGGCCAATCGGTTACGCTGTGCTTGACAGACGAAATCGACTGTTCGCGCGGGGATGTGATTGCCGCTGCCGACAATCCGCCTGAGGTATCCGACCAGTTTGAAAGCACCATTGTCTGGATGGCGGAAGAACCATTAATTCCAGGACGGGCCTATTATTTGAAGCTGGGGACGCAAACGGTGTCGGCCACCGTGCAATCGCCCAAATTCACCATCAATGTAAACAATATGGAGCATATGGCCGCCAAGACGTTGGAACTCAACGCCATTGGGGTGGCGGAAATAATAACCGACAAACCTATTGTGTTCGAACCTTATGCCAACAACCATGTTTTGGGCGGATATATTCTGATCGACAAGATCACCAATGCCACCGTCGCCGCCGGCATGCTGCACTTTTCTTTGCGTCGCGCACAAAATATCCATTGGCAAGCGACCGACATTGGCCGCGAAGCGCATGCTGCGCTCAAAAACCAAAAGCCGAAGATTTTATGGTTCACGGGCCTTTCCGGCTCGGGCAAATCGACGATTGCTAATGAAGTGGAAAAGACACTCAATCTGCTGAACCGGCATACATTTTTGCTCGATGGTGACAATATCCGCCACGGCCTCAATAAGGATTTGGGCTTTACCGAAACCGACCGGATTGAAAACATTCGCCGGGTTGGCGAAGTTGCAAAGCTGATGGCAGATGCAGGCCTCATTGTCCTGACTGCGTTTATTTCGCCATTCCGCGCAGAACGCGATATGGTGCGCGCAATGATGCCGGAGGGTGAGTTTGTCGAGATATTCGTCGACACGCCGTTGGAGGTCGCGGAGGCGCGCGATGTGAAGGGGCTTTATAAAAAGGCCCGTGCCGGACAATTAAAGAATTTTACAGGAATCGACAGTCCCTATGAACCACCCGAAAACCCTGACATCTGTGTGAACACAGTCGAAATGAGCCCTGCCGAAGCCGCAGAACATATCGTTCGCCAGCTGATGCCGTTGAAATGAGCATCATCGCCGACGATAGCGCATTGGCCGCGCATTTAGCCGAAACCGCTGGCAAATTGCTGTTGCAAGTGCGCGACAGCGGGCTGCTGGCATTGCATGCGCTTGGCAAGGCGGGCGATCAAACCGCCAACCAGTTTTTGATCCATGCCCTTGCCGAACAACGGCCTGATGACGGGTTGTTGTCGGAAGAAAGCAAGGATACCGACGCGCGCCTGTCAAAATCGCGCGTGTGGATTATCGATCCGGTTGATGGCACCCGCGAATATGGTGAAGGCCGCACCGATTGGGCCGTCCACGTCGCGCTTGCTATACATGGCGCGCCGGTGATTGGCGCGGTCGCACTTCCGGCGTTGGGCATTGTCCTAAGGAGCGATCAGCCAAGCGAAATCCCCCCTGCCCCCAAACAACTCCGCTTGGTCGTCAGCCGCACCCGACCCGCCGCAGAAGCGCTGGCTGTAGCCAAGGCCTTAAACGCTGAATGCATCCCGATGGGTTCGGCAGGGGCAAAGGCAATGGCGGTCGTGCGCGGTGCGGCCGACATTTACCTGCACAATGGCGGGCAGTATGAATGGGACAATTGCGCGCCCGCTGCCGTCGCTGCCGCCTTTGGCCTGCACGTCAGCCGAATTGATGGTAGCCCTTTGGTCTATAATCAGGCGGATACATATATCCCGGACCTGCTGATTTGTCGCAAAGAGCATGCCCAGAGCGTGTTGGACGCGCTAAAGGCGGCGACGTCGGCTGCCTGAGCGCATCCAACATGATGTTTTTAGAACAATCCTGGAACCTCACGTTGCGCCGTGCTGGCGTTTTTCGGCGCAGGCAAAAGACGACGTTCGTTTGCTGAAGCTGTGCTCTGGGCGCTTTGGGCGAGCGCGATTGGCGTGCAACTGCGTCCCGCCACGAAATCCAGCGCGGCGCGAAGCGAAGCCTCTTGCGGGTCGCCTAAAGGCCGGGTGATATCGTCAGCCGCCGCACAAGTGGTGCGCATGGTGCCCGCAAGGCCGGAAAAATAATCACCCTGCCCAGCCGCATTTTCTGTCGCAAAAGCAACAACACGAATGCGATCATCACAAGCTGTCAGATCAAGCGCGATCTGCCCAACGGGCTTACCGAAACTGTTGCTGCCCACCAAAGCGGCATTGGCCCCGAGAAACGGCACGAAGGCCGCCGCTACATTTTCGCTGGCAGACGCCGTAGCTCTGGTGGAGATGAACGCGATCTTCACGGGTGACACCGACTGCGGTTGCGGCGCAAAGCGACGCGTTTTATTGTTGTCGGCTGACTTTGAGGCGCGGAAACGCGTGACTGAGAAAATGTCGCTGCTAGAGCGGTTGCCGCCAAGCAAGTCGCCCATCACCTCCGCCGTTGCGACAAGCCCGCCGCCATTATAGCGGAAATCGATAACAAAGTTTGTGATGCCCTGTGCGCGGAAATCGGCGAACGCCGTCCGCAGTTGATCGTTCGCGGTCGAGATGAACGTGCGCATGTTGATGTAACCCACGCGCTGTCCGCCGCCATTGTCGATGATCTTCACCCCATAGCGCGATGAGAGCGGGCTAATGGCATATTCTGCTTTGGCCACGGTGACATTGCGAGTGCCCGATGAGTCAGTTATGCGAAAGGCCCGGCTGGTCCCAACGGTATTCGGACCCAAAGCGTTCGCTACACCCGCAGACCCTTGCGTCGCCAATATATCAGATACCAACCGGATATTCGAAGAATCGGTACCGATACCTATAATTTCCGTGCCACGGTCAACGCCCGCAGTAAGCGCTGGCGCGCTCTCAAAGGCTTCTGTTACGAATAAACGTGAGCCTTGAAACGCAAAACGCGCACCGAAATCGGCTGTCGCACCTGACGCGAAGAAGGCGTTTTCCTCTTGGATAGAGGTAACATAAGTGAAAAACCGGTCACGCCCCTGACTACGCGCAGTCGCGGTTAAGGCGTCAATATAGTCGTCCACGGAGGTGTAAGCCGATGGGCTGAGCGCGGTCGGCAACGTTTCTGGAAACAGGTACCATTCGTTTAGAACGGAAGCCGCAAAATTCTGTCGATTGAGTAAACTACAGGTCGTAGTAGGCGGCGGAGGCGGAGGCGGGGGTGGAACGATGACTGTACTGCCGCCTGAATCACTTCCACCGCCGCCACATGCCGAAACGGCGGCAGCCAGTATCAGTATGATGCCATTTAACGAACGTTTTTTCATAACCTGCTCCCGTTATTCTTGTATCATCCCAACGCCTTATAGTTGCATGGGTTGCGATCATTCACAAGTGGCATTTCTACCTAAAACTGCGGATTAACGGCTATTACTTGTAAATTCTTTTGGCGCTTTACCTTGCCGAACGGCGTGGGGCATCTCATCTAAAGGCTGTCTTATTCCTAGAGCAGCCATTCCATGCCCCCTGATCAATTTGCGTCCAAGGGACTGCGCGTCCCAAGCGGACGGCTATCCCGCATTGCCCGCTTCGGCAACATGGCGACGGGTATCGCTGGAAGCATGTTGCTGGATGGCGCGAGGCAACTGGCCAATGGTCGTCGCCCAACCGTTGGCGAACTGCTGATGACGCCAGCAAATGCGATGCGGGTCACACTGCAATTGGGAAAAATGCGCGGCGCGGCGATGAAGCTTGGGCAGCTTATTTCGATGGATACTGGCGACTTCCTACCGCCTGAATTGACAGACATTTTTGCAAGACTTCGTGCCGATGCCCAACATATGCCGCCAGCGCAGCTGAACATGGTTATGACACGCCATTGGGGGAAGGATTGGCGCGCGCAGTTCATATGTTTTGATGACCAGCCTATTGCGGCGGCCTCTATCGGGCAAGTGCACCGCGCACTGACACTCGATCAACAGGATGTGGCCGTCAAAATCCAATATCCCGGGGTGCGCCGCAGCATCGACAGCGATGTCGATAATGTCGCCGCGTTGTTGCGCTTATCGAATGTGCTGCCAAAGACGCTAGATATCACGACATTGTTGGCGGAGGCAAAACGTCAGTTACATCAAGAAGCGGATTATGCGCGTGAGGGCGCATATCTCATGCAATTTGGGGAGCTGCTGAGGGGTGCGCCCGAATATGCGGTGCCGGCTTATTATGCGCCGCTGAGCAGTAAAAATGTGTTGGCCATGTCCTTCATCGACAGCGTCCCGATCGAATCGATGATCGGCGCACCGCAAGCGGACCGTGACCGGATCATGACGCTGCTGATTGAGCTGGTGGTGCGGGAATTGTTTGAATTCCGGTTGATGCAGACAGACCCCAATTTTGCGAATTACCGATATGCCCCTGAAACGCAGCAAGTCGTCTTGCTCGACTTCGGTGCGACCCGGGCTCTGCCGAAAGCCATGGTCGCACAATACCAAAGCTTGCTGAACATGGGTGTTGCGGGCGATAAAGACGGTGTTCTGGCTGCTGTGCTCGACATCGGCTTTATGAACGCACAAACCGTGCAGCAGAACAGGCGCGAAATCGATAAGCTGATCGCGGCAGCGATTGATATGATCCAGCAGCCAGGCCCATTTGATTTTAGCCGGACCGATTTTATCACCGACATGCGCGATGAAGGCATGACAATCGCGGCTGACCGGCGCAACTGGCACATTCCGCCCTCCGACACGTTGTTTGTGCAGCGTAAACTGGGCGGCGTATTCTTATTGGCCAGCCGGTTAAAGGCGCGTGTGGATATGAATCGCATCCTTGCGCGCTATTTATGAGTTATCTGCGCCATGAACAGAGGCCCTTTAAAATATTTGTAATCGACAAAAACGATTAGTCATTACAAAAAGCGCTGCTAGACGAGGTCTAGGGCCACTTAAATCCACCTTCGCGGTTTGAGGCCATTTCGTTCAGTGCAAGGCGACAAAGCGCAGGCTTAGCTATTCTAAGTCTGCTTTGCCGTCATGGTAATGGACAGAATGGGTCAAATCCGCAGGACGCCAAAATGGCTTCGATCTCATAGCAAAATGCCATGGCAGGCAGAATATCTGCCTACGGCGGACATTTTCCTTCGATATCTTTGCCCTTTTGACGCTGCGAAGGTGGGTTGAAGTGGTCCTGACCCTACATCAAAAAAATCATGTTCAGGCACATCAGTCCGAATAACCTCTCCTAAATAAAAAGGTAATTACATGAGTATCATTGGTTCAAGCCTTAAGCCATTCACCGCGCAATCGTATAAATCGGGCAAGTTTGTCGAAGTGTCGGACACCGACGTCAACGGCAAATGGGCGGTATTTTTCTTCTATCCAGCCGACTGGACCTTCGTCTGCCCAACCGAACTAGAAGATCTCGCCGATCAATATACAGACCTGCAAGGCATGGGCGTTGAAGTGTATTCGGTATCGACCGACACGCATTTCAGCCATAAGGCATGGCATGATGGTTCGCCAGCGATCAGCAAGATCAACTTCCACATGCTTGGCGACCAGAACCATGTGATTAGCAACAATTTCGGTGTGTTGCGCGAAGGCCAGGGCCTCGCAGACCGCGCAACCTTCGTCGTCGATCCAGACGGCGTTATTCAGGTTATGGAAATCACCTGCGAAGGCGTTGGCCGTAACGCGGTTGAACTCGTCCGCAAGATCAAGGCCGCCATTTACGTGCGTGAGCATCCAGGTCAGGTTTGTCCTGCGAAGTGGGAAGAAGGCAGCGAAACGCTTGCACCTTCGATCGACCTCGTCGGCAAGATCTAAATATCTATCGGGTGCCGCGTAAACGGCGCGGCACCCAAACTAACGTTTTTCGAAGAATTTCGACCGCGTTTGTGCGCGGCGCGACTGTTCTCGTATAAAAAAGGCCTCCCCGATGCTTGATGCTGCTACAACTGCCCAGCTAAAAACCTATCTGGCAAATCTGCGCACGCCCGTTGAACTGGTCGCGACGTTGGACGACAGCCCGAAGTCTGCGGAAATGCGCACACTGGTAGAAAGCGTGGTCGAACAATCGCCTTTGCTGTCGGCACGTTATGATGGTCACGCCGACCGCGCGCCTTCCTTTGCTATTCGCCGCGCAGATGGCACAGCGGAAACGCAATTTGCCGGCCTACCGCTTGGCCACGAGTTCACGTCATTGGTACTCGCAATGTTGCACATGGGCGGTCACCCGCCAAAGGAAGAGGTCGAACTGCTCGATTCCGTTAAGGCGCTTGAGGGCAGTTTCAAATTCGAAACATTTTTCTCCTTGTCCTGCCAGAATTGCCCTGATGTTATTCAGGCGATTAACATCATGGCTGCGCTCAACCCCGGCGTGAGCCATGTGGCCATTGACGGCGCGATGTTCCGTGCGGAGGTCGAAACACGCAAGGTCATGGCCGTGCCAGCGGTTTACTTAAACGGCGAACCATTTGGCCAAGGTCGTATGGACCTGTCGCAGATCATGGCAAAGCTTGATACCGGCACAATTGCTCGTGCCGCCGAAAAGATCGCGGCGAAGGAGCCGTTTGAGGTTCTGGTTGTCGGCGGCGGACCTGCTGGCGCGGCAGCAGCGATTTACGCCGCGCGTAAGGGCATTCGTACGGGTGTTGTCGCCGAACGCTTCGGCGGCCAGGTGCTTGATACCATGGGTATCGAAAACTTCATTTCGGTTCAACACACAGAAGGTCCAAAGCTCGTAGCCCAGTTGGAGCAGCATGTCCGCGAATATGACGTCGACATTATGAACTTGCAGACGGCCGCTGAACTCATCCCCGCTGGCGCCGATGGTCTGCACGAGGTCAAACTCGCAAATGGTGCCTCGTTGAAGGCGCGGACGCTGATTCTGTCGACCGGTGCCCGCTGGCGACAGATGGGCGTCCCCGGCGAAGAAGAATACCGCAACAGAGGCGTCGCATATTGTCCGCATTGTGATGGTCCTTTGTATAAGGGAAAGCGCACCGCGGTCATTGGCGGCGGGAACTCTGGCGTTGAGGCCGCGATCGACCTTGCGGGCATCGTCGCGCATGTCACATTGATAGAATTTGACTCGCAGTTACGCGCTGATGCGGTTTTGCAGAGGAAACTCCGCAGCCTATCCAACGTAGATATCATGACCTCCGCGCTCAGCACTGAAGTCATTGGCGACGGCGAGAAGGTTCAGGCTTTGGTCTACACCGACAGAAACACGGACGAGTCCCATCGCATCGATCTGGATGGCATTTTTGTGCAGATTGGATTGGTCCCCAATACCGAATGGCTGAAAGGCCCATTAACATTGTCACCGCGCGGGGAAATTGAAGTCGACGCGCATAACGCGACCAATATTCCTGGCGTGTTTGCAGCAGGTGATGTCACAACGGTGCCGTATAAGCAGATCATAGTCGCGATGGGCGAAGGGACGAAGGCCGGATTGTCGGCATTTGACCATATCATTCGGCATTGATGGAGAGAAAAGCTTCATTTGTCGAAAATTACTGGTCGATTGGAATAAGTTCCGCCAACAGCAAGTTTAAGGTGTTTCTCTTCCTGAATCCCCAACTGGTGAAAAAATGCGTAAGCCAATCATTCTGTCATTGATATTCTGTGTTGCCGCATGTGGCGGCGGCGGCGAAGAAAAGCGCGAGCGCCCTACCCCGCTGGTTACTATTGACGCGGCATCCTCGCATCAATTTTCGGATGTCTATGTCGCTGTGGGAACGGCCAATGCAAATGAGCAAGTTTCGGTCCGCGCGCCCGTCACCGAACGGATAACGCAACTTGGCTTTTCCGACGGCGAATATGTGCAAAAGGGACAAATGCTTGCGGTTCTTGCGCAGGGTCAGGAAACGGCATCGCTTGCCAGTGCGCAAGCCCGCGCACGCGAAGCCGATCAACAACTAAAGCGTATCAGCGAACTTCACCGCCGCGGCTTTGCAACCAATGCAAGTTTGGACGCGCAAACTGCATCTGCAAGTGCAGCAAAGGCGTTGGCAAATGAGGCGCGTGCGTCGATTGGCGACCGTGTCGTGCGCGCGCCTTTTTCCGGCTACGTATCTTTGCGGCGAATCTCCATTGGCGCAGTGGTAAGCGCCGGAGACGAAATCGCCGCGGTGAGCGATCTGAGTTCAATCAAGCTCGACTTTACTGTGCCAGAGACAATGCTGGCCAACGTCCGGGTGGGGCAGGTCATAACGGCAAAGGCCGCGGCCTTTCCAGACTATGTTGCGTCGGGCAGCATTACCGCCATTGAACCTGTTGTTAATCCGCAAACCCGTACCGCCACATTGCGTGCCGTTTTGCCCAACCGCAATGCCAATTTGAAACCCGGCATGCTGTTATCCGTAACAATATCGTCAAAAAATCGCACTGCCCCTGCAGTGCCCGAATTGTCATTGGTCCGCGAAGGCGACACCAGCTTTGTCTATACGGTTGGGCCCGACCTGAAGGCGAAGCGCACGCCTGTGATAACCGGGACACGTGACGGCAATTTGGTCGAAATTATTCAGGGCATTGACGTGGGTGACAAAATCGTCACCGAAGGCGTGGTAAAACTTTCTGATGGCACAACGGTGCGGACTGGCCCCGCCAAGGCCAGCGGCGCAACAGCCAAATCGCGCTGATGCAAGTCTGACATGAAACTTTCCGACACCTCCGTCCGCAGACCCGTATTCGCAGCCGTCATTGCGATTTTAATGCTGCTCGTGGGTATCGTCGGGTTTTTAAGTCTGCCCGTCCGCGAATATCCGGACACTGAACCGCCAATCGTATCTGTCGGCACAACCTACACCGGCGCAGCCGCTACGGTCGTTGAATCGCGCGTCACGCAAGTCCTCGAAAATTCGCTTGCCGGTATTGAGGGGATTCAGACCATCACATCGCGTTCACGCGACGGGCAGTCGGACATTACCATCGAATTTGCGCCGGGCCGTTCGGTGGACAGCGCCGCCAATGATGTCCGTGATCGTGTCGGAGGGGCTGCGGACGATTTGCCCGACGAAGTGCTGCCACCCGAAGTGCGCAAGGTCGATGCAGACGCGTCGCCAATCCTGTTTCTTGTCGTGTCAAAGCCCGGTTGGTCGCGGCTTGAGCTTAGCGATTATGTCGACCGCAATCTCGTTGACCGTTTTTCGTCCATCGACGGCGTAGCCCGTGTATTTGTAGGCGGCGAAGCACGGCCTTCCATGCGGATATGGCTTCAGCCGGATCGCTTGGCGGCTTTGGGCCTGACGCCGATAGACATTGAAAATGCCTTGCGCAGCCAGAATGTTGAGCTTCCCGCCGGGCGGCTTGAATCCACCGATCAAAATGTCACGCTGCGGGTGAGCCGCCCTTTTGGCACGGAAGCCGAATTTCGCCAGTTGATCGTCGCGCGGGGCGCAGATGGATCGTTGACGCGACTGGGTGATGTGGCGCGGGTCGAAACGGGTCCGGAAAATCCTTACGCAGCGTTCCGCCTCAATGGGGAATCTGCGTTAGGCATGGGTATTGTGCGTCAATCCGGCGCGAACACACTGGCCGTGGCAGAGCGTGCGAAGCAACTTGCCGCGCAGATCAAACCCACTTTGCCGCAAGGCATGACAATTACCGTCGGTTCCGATGACTCGTTGTTCATCAGCAAGGCGATCAGCAGCGTGTGGGTTACCCTGGCAGAAGCAGCAGCGCTGGTCGTCTTGGTCATCTTCCTGTTTTTGGGCAGTTGGCGCGCGACCCTCATTCCGGCGGTCACGGTGCCCATTTGCTTGCTCGCAACCTTTGCCGTCCTGTGGTTCCTCGGCTTTTCGATTAACTTGCTGACGCTATTGGCAATGGTGCTGGCCATTGGCCTTGTTGTCGATGACGCCATTGTTGTGCTTGAAAACGTCTATCACCGCATTGAACAGGGTGAGCCGCCCTTGGTCGCGGCAGTAACCGGAACGCGCCAAGTGGCGTTTGCGGTTGTTTCCACCACCGTCGTCGTGTGCGCCGTCTTCGTGCCCGTGATGTTTCTGGCTGGCCAGACGGGCTTACTTTTCCGCGAACTGGCAGGCGCGATGATTGCGGCCATTGCCTTTTCTGGCTTTGTCGCCCTCAGCCTTGCCCCGATGTTATGTTCCAAGTTGCTGAAGCAAGAAGAACGCGGGCGCGTGGCGAAATGGGTGGATGACAAGTTTCAGCGGCTTGAGCGTCGTTATGCGCACCTATTGTCACGCGTTATCGCAAAGCCATTGGTAACATCGCTTGGCGTGCTTGGTTTTCTTTTTTGTGCCGGATTCCTGTTCACCACATTGCAATCCGAACTCGCGCCAGCCGAAGATGTCGGCATATTGAGCGCCAACATTTCCGCGCCTGAGGGCACTGGCTATGAAGCCATGGACAAATATATGCTTCAGGCGTCGGAACCCATTGTGAAGCTGATCGAAAAGGGTACGGTCAGGTCAATCATTCAGCGCACGCCCGGCGGATTTGGACCCAGCGACGATTTCAACAGCGGGACGTTTATCGTCTTTCTGAAACCGTGGGACGAACGGACCGAGAAAACCGAAGATGTGGTTGCGCAGGTCAACAAGATCCTCGCCGAGCTACCTGCTGTTCGCGGCAATGCTTCGGTGCGCTCGTCCATCGGACGTGGACGCGGTCAGCCCATAAATTTTGTGATTGCGGGTTCAACATATGAATCGCTGAGCATTGCGCGTGACCGCATATTGGCCGCGGCAAGTGAAAATCCCGGCATCGTAAACATGGACTCCGATTATAAGGAAACCAAACCCCAAATGGAGATTCAGGTCGATACTGCGCGCGCGGGCGACCTCGGCATCTCAGTAGCAGAGGTCAGCCAAGCGCTACAAACGCTTTTGGGTTCGCGCCGGGTATCGACCTATTTAGATCGCGGCGAAGAATATCGCGTCATCGTGCAAGCGGATGCAGCGGATCGCGCCACTGCCGAAAATCTCGCTGCGATCCAGCTTCGGACGCGTGACGGATCATTGGTGTCGCTCGCCAACCTCATAAAATACACCGAAACCGCAGGCGCGCGCGATTTGGGTCGCTTCAACAAGCTGCGCGCAATCACGCTGCAAGGGGGCCTCGCGCCGGGCTATACTATGGGGGAGGCCTTGGCCTTTTTGGAAGAGCAAGCCGCAGCGTCACCCGAAGTATTGGCAGTTGGTTATCGGGGTGAAAGTCAGGCTTTCAAGGAAACCGGCGGCTCAATCATGCTTGTATTCTTACTGACCATCCTTCTCGTATATCTCGTGCTCGCCGCACAGTTTGAAAGCTTCGTGCATCCTGTGACCATCATTATGACGGTACCATTGGCGGTCGGGGGTGGCATCATTGGTCTTGCGCTCACCGGCATGACGTTGAACCTCTATAGCCAGATTGGTATTGTGATGCTCGTCGGCCTTGCCGCGAAGAACGGTATTCTGATCGTCGAATTTGCGAACCAGTTACGTGACGAAGGTATGGAAATACTGGAGGCCGTTCAACAAGCCGCTACCCGTCGCTTGCGACCCATTTTGATGACATCTATTGCTACGGTATTCGGGGCCATTCCCTTGGCTATTGCGAGTGGTGCCGGTGGCGCTGCGCGGTCAGCCATTGGTGTGGTGATTGTTTTCGGTGTGACACTGGCGACGTTCATCACACTCATACTCATCCCGCTCATTTATGCGCGGCTTGCCAAATATACAGGCTCCCCCGAGGCGGTGTCGCGCCGCTTGGAACAGGAAATGAAAACGCAAGAAGCACCGCTGTCTTAGCGCATGTTGCGACAAAAAATTCCTCGCAAAAAAATCTCGTTACTTTTTAATATGTTAATATAATCTACAATCTTCTCTCAGGCAGGAGAGCAGGGAGCGTAGATGTACAAGAATTTGGTGATTTTCGGCACGCGGCCCGAGGCCGTTAAGCTGTTCCCGGTTATAAACGCGCTGTCGCAACATCCGGATATGCTCACCGAAGTCCTCGTCAGCGGGCAACATCGGCACATGCTGGACCAAATACTGTCGATCAGCGGCATCGTGCCAGATTATGACCTTGACCTCATGCGTCCGGGACAATCACTCGACGCGCTCACCGCGCGCCTGCTGCAAACAATTGGGGTGGTACTGGACAAAGCGAAGCCTGATCGCGTCATCGTTCAGGGCGATACCGCAACAGCGATGGTCGGCGCGCTGGCCGCTTATTATCGCAAGATCCCAGTTAGCCATATCGAAGCGGGATTGCGCAGCCATGACATTTATCAGCCATGGCCCGAAGAGGTAAATCGCAAAATTATAAGCAATATTGCAAATCAACATTTCGCCGCGACCGAGACATCCGCAGCGGCATTACGGGCAGAATCTATTCCTGCCGATCGTGTCTTTGTAACTGGTAATACCGTGATTGATGCGCTGCATTGGGTCTTAAAGCGAATTGTCCACGATCCGTCGCTCATTCTTGGCCTTGCCCCGTTGGAGGCCCGATTTCGCGGTCGTAAAATTATCGGGATTACCGCCCACCGACGGGAGAATTTTGGTGCGGGCATGGTGAACATCGCGGCTGCGATAAAAGCCATTGCCGCGCGTGACGATGTGGCGTGTATCTTTCCTGTCCATATGAACCCGAAAGTCCGTGCGGTCATGAATACCGCTTTAGGGGACTTACCCAATGTCGCCATGATTGAACCGCTGGATTATCCATGCTTTGCGCGGCTGCTGTCCATCAGCCATATCATGCTGACCGATAGCGGCGGTGTGCAGGAGGAGGCACCCGCGCTCGGCAAACCCGTATTGGTCCTGCGCGAGACCACCGAACGGCCAGAAGGTGTTATGATGGGCAGTGCGAAACTGGTCGGGACCGACAAACAACGCATCGTGTCGGAAACATTCGCTCTTTTGGACGATGACATCGCTTATGCAGCTATGGCGCGTTGCCAATATCCCTTTGGGGACGGGCAGGCCAGCCAGCGCATCGCAGACATTATCTGGAACGCGCGCCAACAATAGACCTTATGTCCCCATGTCCCCACCGATCATTTTGTAACGATTGACTGTCTCGATTTGGCTTGGCAACAGGATACCGCAAGACTTGTTCCTGCGCGGATAACATCATAAGGCGCACATATTCGGATGCCGCCTTTAAGAAGGACAAATAATGAAAATTGCGATGATCGGTTCGGGCTATGTGGGCCTTGTATCTGGCGCATGCTTTGCCGATTTCGGGCATGAAGTTGTCTGCGTGGACAAGGACGAGTCCAAAATCACCCGCCTGCACGCCAATATCATGCCGATTTACGAGCCTGGCCTTGACGCGCTTGTCAAAACCAATGTCGATGCAGGCCGGTTAAGCTTTTCAACGGATGTTACCGAAGCGGTCAAAGGGTGCGATGCGGTTTTCATCGCCGTGGGCACGCCTTCGCGTCGTGGTGATGGCCATGCGGACTTGAGCTATGTCTACGCCGCTGCCGAGGAATTGGCGCGCGCGATCGATCCGCACACCGTCGTTGTTACGAAATCGACCGTTCCAGTCGGCACCGGCGACGAAGTCGAGCGGATCATCCGCGAAACAAGCCCCGAGTTGGACTTTGCGGTGGTATCCAACCCCGAATTCTTGCGTGAAGGCGCCGCCATTGGCGACTTTAAGCGCCCCGACCGCATTGTCGTCGGCAGCGATGTCGAATGGGCCCGCGATGTCATGCGCGCTGTGTACCGCCCGCTCTTCCTCAACGAATCGCCCTTGTTATTCACCAGCCGCCGTTCGTCGGAACTCATCAAATATGCCGCCAACGCATTTTTGGCGACGAAGATCACCTTCATCAATGAAATGGCCGATCTCTGCGAAAAACTGGGCGCGAATGTGCAAGATGTGTCGCGCGGCATTGGCCTCGATAACCGTATCGGGTCGAAGTTTCTGCATGCCGGCCCCGGCTATGGCGGCAGTTGCTTTCCAAAGGACACTCTCGCGCTCCTCAAGACCGCGCAGGACCATGAAACCCCCGTTCGGGTGGTTGAGGCTGTGGTGCAGGCAAATGACCTTAGAAAGCGCGCTATGGGCCGTAAGATCATCACGGCGCTGGGTGGTGATGTGCGCGGCCTGAAGATTGGCCTGCTTGGCCTGACGTTTAAGCCCAACACAGACGATATGCGCGATGCACCGTCGATTGCGATTGTCCAGACCTTGCTGGACGCTGGCGCAATCGTTCACGCCCACGATCCAGAGGGTATGGAAGAAGCAGCAAAGATCCTGCCCGACGTCATCATGGCCGACAGCGCTTATGATGCCGCACAAGGCGCACACGCCGTGGCGTTGGTTACCGAGTGGGATGCCTATCGCGCGCTTGACCTCAAAAAACTACACGCGGCCATGGCGGGCGATGTCCTTGTGGATTTGCGCAACATCTACCGCCCCGAGGATACAGCCGCCGCTGGGTTTAATTATGTCAGCGTGGGGCGCTGATTTTAATTCTCAGCGGCTTCAGTTTACCTGCCGCTCAAAACCAGCCCAATATGGCGCGCGTAGGTCCTTGCGCAGGATTTTGCCCGACGCATTGCGCGGCAAAGCCGCAATTATGTCAACGGAACGTGGCACCTTAAAGCCTGCGATGCGTTCGCGCGCCCAGCCAATGACGCTTTCGGGATCAATGTGTGCGCCAGGTTTGGGAACGCATACCGCCTTCACCGCTTCCCCCCATTTGGCGTCAGGCACGCCAATCACCGCGACCTCCAATATATCGGGATGTCCGTAAATCGCGCTTTCGACTTCAGCGGGATAGACATTTTCACCGCCCGTGATGATCATGTCTTTCACGCGGTCGTGGATATACATATATCCGTCTTCATCCAGATATCCAGCATCACCGGTTTTAATCCAGCCACCGTCGGCAACAGTGCCTTTCGTGGCGTCGGGTAAGTTCCAATAGCCAATCATATTGTTGGACGACCGCGTCCAAATCTCACCCACTTCGCCAACCGCAACATCGTTCCCTGCCCCATCCACCACGCGCAATTCGACGCCGGGAAGCGGCTTACCGGCCGAACGCATGCGTGTATTGCCATTGGGGTCATGGTCCTCGGGCGGCAACATGCAGATCGTGCCTGTCGTTTCCGTCATACCATAAACCTGAATAAATTCTGCGCTGAACACATCCATGCACTGGCGCAGCAGTTCAAGCGGAATGGGCGCTGCGCCGTAGAGGATATATTTAAGGCGGCTATAATCGACGTTGCGGCAACGCGGGTGGTTGACCATCATCTGCAAGGCGGCAGGGACGATGAAAAGCCGCGTTGCCCCGCCCTTTTCGATAGCATCAAAGACGGAATCTGGCGAGAACTCAGCCTGTACGAGCGCGGGCAGGCCTGATGCCATGGCCATGATGCCAAGTCCGGTTCCGCCAATATGCGCGCAAGGCATGGCGATGAGGACGACCTCATCATCTTCCCATTTGCTATAGGCATGCGCCTCTTCGGCTGCGTTTTTACGCAGCGCGAACAGGTTCCGGTTGGAAAGCACTGCGCCTTTGGGATTACCCGTCGTGCCGGAGGTGTAGAGTTGCAGCACGGCGTCGTCAGGGCCAGCAGGTTCAAACGCGGTGCGCGCCGTCGCGTCAATCATATCGCGCGCTTCTTCTTCGGCTATAACCCGATCAACACCAGCTATCTCGCGGGCCAGAGCGTGCACACCCGCCTCAAACCCCTGCCCCGCAAAGAGCAGGCGTGCGCCAGTATCGTTGGCGATATAGGCCCATTCCGCAGGCGCAAGACGCCATCCGACGGGCACCATCACCACACCAATCCGCGCAGCGCCGTAAAAAAGCGCAAAGTATAGATCACTGTTTTTGCCGATCCAGGCAATCCGGTCGCCCTTTTTCAGCCCCAACCCAAGGAGCATCGCGACGATCTTCGCGGTGCGCTCCTCCAACTGGCCATAATTAAAATGGCGGTCCTCCTGCGAAAGCGCGGTCCATTCCGGCCGTTCCGCCGCCCAGTGCGTTAAAAAACCATCAAAACTCAGTATGTCGTAGCTGGCAACGGCCATATCATTCTCTCCTAGCACTGGCCATTTTTCGCAGAGGCCTGATGCAATGTGTCGAGAGATTATAGCGGCCTGTCAATATTGTGATTTGCCGACGACTAAGCGCGGAAAATCAACGATAGATTGTTCGCGGGCATATCGATGACTGAGTCCAAGTGGAGCCCTGATATATGGGCTTCTGCTGCAATGTCATCGACATAGCGCAGGCCCCATTCCGGGTTTTGTTGCCGCAGCGAAGCATCAAAGGCGGCATTGCTGTCGGCCAGCGGGACGTCGCGTTGGTTGTAGGGTCCGTAGATGAAAAGCACGGCAGACGGCGGCAAAAGGCGCGCGGCGTTGCGTAATAGACCAACGGTCGCGGCCCATGGGCTGATATGCGTCATGTTGATGCAGACGACCGCGTCCGCTTGCGCTATCGGCCAATCTGCCGACGCATCGAGCAACATCGCGGGCCGCACGTTCGGAAGGTTGGAATCCGCACGCCACGCATTGATCGACGCAAGGGCGATTGGGTCCGGGTCGCTTGGCTGCCATGTCAGTGCGGGGAACATTTTTGCAAAATGCACGACATGTTCGCCGGTGCCGCTGGCGACTTCAAGAATGAGGCCTTCTGTCGGAAGCAAGCGCGCCAATGTTTGCGCAATCACATCACGGTTGCGCTCCGTCGCCGGCGCGTGGCGTTTTACCTCCGCGCCAGCTTCAAAAACAAACGGCTGCGGTCCGCTCACTCCGCCGCAACTGCCTGTTCGGGTTCGCGCCAGACCAACACGGGCTTACGCGCGGCTTGCGTTTCATCGAGGCGGCGACGCGGCGCATAATGCGGCGCGGACTTTAGCGACGGGTCACCCGCCTTGGCCCGCTCCGCAACGCGACCCAGCGCGCCAATGAACTGGTCAAGCGTGGCCTTGCTCTCGGTCTCGGTCGGTTCCACCAACATCGCGCCGTGCACCACGAGCGGGAAGTACACCGTCATCGGGTGATAGCCTTCGTCGATCAGACCCTTGGCGATGTCGAGCGTGGAGAAGCCTTCGGCCAACCCATTATCGCTAAACAATGCCTCATGCATGCAAGGGCCGCTATGGGCGAACGGCGCTTCAAGGACATCTTCCAGACTGCGCAAGATATAGTTAGCGTTCAGCACGGCATCTTCCGCCACTTGGCGCAGGCCATCGGCACCGTGCGACATGATGTAGGACAAAGCGCGCGTAAACATGCCCATCTGGCCGTGAAAAGCCACCATGCGGCCAAAGCTGGACCCGTGATGCTCGCCAGCCGTTTCCTCTTCGACCAGCCGATAATGATCACCATTTTTATCGACGAAAGGCAGCGGCGCATAAGGGGCCAATGCTTCGGACAGGACAACGGGCCCGGAACCCGGCCCCCCGCCACCATGTGGGGTCGAAAATGTCTTGTGCAGGTTGATGTGCATGGCATCAACGCCCAAATCGCCGGGGCGCACACGACCAACAATCGCGTTGAAATTCGCGCCGTCGCAATAAACATAGCCACCCGCCGCATGCACAGCGTCCGAAATTGCGCGCATATCCCGCTCGAATAGTCCACAGGTGTTGGGGTTGGTGATCATGACACCCGCAACATCCGGACCAAGCCGCGCCTTGAGTGCCGCCAGATCGACACGGCCTTCGGATGTCGCGGGAATATTCTCCACCGCATAGCCCGCAAAGGCCGCCGTCGCCGGATTGGTGCCATGCGCGCTTTCGGGACAGAGGATAACCGAACGGGCGTCACCGCGCGCGGTCAGCGCCGCACGAATGGCCAGGATGCCGCACAATTCTCCATGCGCCCCTGCCTTGGGCGACATCGCCACGGCCTTCATGCCGGTCAACGTAACCAACCAATGTGCCAGTTCGTGAATAACGCCAAGCGCACCTTGGACGGTCTCGACCGGTTGCAACGGATGGACATCGGCAAAGCCAGCCATGCGTGCGACCTTTTCATTCAGGCGCGGGTTGTGCTTCATCGTGCAGCTACCGAGCGGGAAGAAACCGAGGTCAATCGCGTAATTCTGACGACTAAGGCGCGTATAATGGCGTACCGTCTCAGGCTCCGACAGGCCGGGAAGGCCAATGTCGCGGTGCCGTTCCAGATTACCCAAGCGCGACGCAATCTGCGGTGCATCGGCGAGATCAACGCCGGTTGTTCCGGCGGTACCAATCTCGAAAATCAACGCCTCTTCGAGCATCAACGCCTTATTGCCGGTGTAGGTTGCTGGGGCCGTGTCGTCGGCATTGCCCATTTCGGGCTTCCATCCGCTCTGGTTAATGCTGTTCATGCCAAAATCTCCTGCAAAGCGACGGCGAATGTTTCGACATCCGCGCTGGTGGCAGTCTCCGTAACGGCCACAAGCAGGCCGTTCGAAAGCGCGTCTGCATTGGGGTAAAGACGCCCAAGCGACACGCCGCCAAGTATTTTGCGGTCGGCAAGCGCACGCACAATGGGCCGCGCTTCTTTGGGTAGCTTCAACGTGAATTCGTTGAAGAAGCTATCATTGACCAATTCGACACCTGGAATTTGGGTAAACCGATCCGCAGCTTGCACTGCTAGTGCATGGTTCAACTGCGCTAATCCGCGCAGACCCTTTTCACCCAACAAGGTGAGATGCACACTGAAGGCCAAGGCACAAAGACCTGAATTGGTACAGATATTTGAGGTCGCCTTTTCACGGCGAATATGCTGCTCACGCGTGGACAAAGTCAGAACGAAGCCGCGCTTGCCTTGCGCGTCCACAGTCTCCCCGCATAAACGACCGGGCATTTGGCGGACGAATTTTTCCTTGCACGCGAACAGTCCAACATAAGGCCCGCCAAATTGCAGGCCAACGCCAAGCGACTGCCCCTCACCCACCACGATGTCCGCGCCCATGTCTCCGGGCGCTTTTATCGCGCCCAAGGCAACGGGTTCCGTCACGACGGCGATTAGCAACGCCCCATGCGCATGCGCCTTGGCGGCGATAGCAGACAGGTCTTCGATCCGCCCCAATATGTCGGGATATTGCACCACGACGCAGCTTGTCTCGCCGTCGATAGCGGCAAGCAAACGCGCGCTGTCGGTCTGTGCGGACAGTTCCGGCAATCTTGTGTCCAACGTATCGCCTGTATATTGCGCCATTGTCTTGGCCACGCTGACATAATGCGGATGCAGCCCTGACGACAGCAGTGCCTTTGTCCGCTTGGTAATGCGGCCAGCCATGCCAATGGCTTCCCAACAGGCGGTCGAGCCGTCATACATCGACGCATTGGCGACATCGCAACCAAACAGGCGCGCAACCTGCGTCTGGAATTCGAACAGCATCTGCAACGTGCCCTGCGCGATTTCGGGCTGATAGGGCGTGTACGCCGTCAGGAACTCGCCGCGCTGGATGATATGGTCAACGCTCGCTGGCACATGATGCTTATATGCGCCTGCGCCCAAGAAGAACGGGTTATGCGACGCGGTCATATTTTGACGCGCAAGTTCGGAAAAATGCCGCTCCACCGCCATTTCACTGGCATGGTTGGGAAGCCCGCGAATGGGCCCATCCAGTCGCGCCTCGGCAGGCACATCACAGAACAGATCATCAATCGATTTTGCCCCAATGACGCCTAGCATCGCTTGCCGGTCGGATGGGGTTAGCGGTAAATAACGCATCACAATCTCCATAGCCCGCGTCGCGAGCGGATTATCTTAAAGCCCGTCGACAAATGCCTGATACGCGGCGGCGTCCATGAGGCTGTCGAG
>Ga0208327_1000101_pt1 | contig 22671 bp, 20 predicted proteins | sample LakMenEpi26Jun08_FD_150733 | JGI IMG/M metagenome (GOLD analysis project Ga0208327, IMG submission 150733) | Freshwater microbial communities from Lake Mendota, WI - 26JUN2008 deep hole epilimnion (SPAdes) | ecosystem: Environmental > Aquatic > Freshwater > Lake > Epilimnion/Euphotic zone ...
GAGCGGTCCTACACGCTGGCGCTGGAAAGCAGCGGACAGGTAACGTCCTTATGAGGCGGGCGGCAAATGCAGCGCGCGGCGAAGCGTCGTTATTGCTGGAAAGCGGGGCGGTGGTTTTGCGCCCAAGCTTTGCGGCGCTGGTCGCGGCAGAGGAGGAGCTTGGACCGTTGTTCGCGCTGGTGGAACGGGCGGCGGCGGGTAATTTGAAGCTATCCGAAATGGTCGCTTTATTTTGGCATTGCCTTTATAACGCCGACGCCGAAATGACGCGCGATAGGTTCAGCGAAAGCGTTGCCAAGGCCGGGCTTTCGGCGATGACGCCCGCGCTGAAAACTCTACTTGGCCAGATATTGAGCGGGCAATGACCTTTGCCGATGTCGCGGCCCAATTGGCGGCGCGCACGGCCCTGACATTGGGGTGGCGACCCGATGACTTTTGGAACGCCACACCCGCCGAATTGCTGGGCATATCGCAAGCGATTGCGGGCGATGGCGAAGCGCCGCCAAGCCCAGACATTATTCACCGACTGATGACGCGGTTTCCAGATAGCGCAAGCGGAGAGACATGATGGATGAAGAAATTGATCGGCTGGTCGTGTCTGTGCGCGCCGACACCCGCGCCTTTGCGAGCGATGTTGCCGCGATGCGCACGGAACTCGACGGGCCATTTACCGACGGGTTGGAACGCGCCGGGGCCGCGCTTGAACGCGGGCTGACGAGCGCAATTCAACGTGGTAAATTCAGCTTTGAAGATTTACGCCGTGTGGCGTTGTCGGTGTTATCGGAAATTGCGGCTGCTGCCATTCGTTCGGGTTTGAATGGGGGCAGTGGCGGCGGCGCTGGCAACCTGCTTGGCACATTGGGGACATTGCTTGGCGCAGCATTGGGTGCGCCGGGCCGCGCGACGGGCGGCCCCGTGTCGCCGGGCCGGGCCTATCGTGTCGGTGAACGCGGGCCTGAGTTGTTTGTCCCCACGAGCAGCGGGCGTATTGAGGCGTCTGCCGCGTCCGGTACGCCGACAGTTGTGCGGATGACGATCAACGTGTCGGATTCACGTGGCACTGCGCCTGCTGCGCTTGAACGGTCCTCGCGCCATGTCGCGCGTGCCGTCCGCCAAGCCCTGGCGCGGGATTGAGCCATGGCATATTGGTTATGCGACAGAAGGCGGCAGCAAAAATCATCTCCCGTCATGCGCTTCGACCCGCGCTTTTGGACCGTGAATTTTCCACGCCCGATGATGGCGTCGGTGGTGACGACTGGCCCGGAATCCTTGCGCGCAGACGCGGTATTTTATCGCAGTGATGATCTGGCGGGCTTGATCTGGGACAGCGTCGATGCATGGGACCACCCATTGCTCGCTTATGAAACCAACCGCGATTACCGACGGCTGACCATCAGTTTCCGGTGGCGGTCTGAAGGCATCATGCCGTTAAATGCCGTCAACGGGCCGACGCTGACCATATCTGGCCGCGACGCCAATGGTGCGGCCAAAAGCTGGTATGTGCGGTTGTGGAATTATGCCGTTGGCACGCCGCAGGAGGCAGAGATTGTCCTCGATTTTAGCGATCTTTCTGGCGGGTTTTTATTGCCGCAAGAGGGCGACCCTGTGTTTGCGGGCGACATTGACCGGATGTTCATTTCGCTCGTTCCGCCAAGCTATACGGGCCAGCCGGGCAACCTTGCTGCGCCAGCCTCAGCATGGGTCGAATTGTCCGAAATCCGCTGCGATGGCGCGGGCGTGATGCTCGATACGGGTGATGTGATGATCCCCGAACATGACCTGAAAATGGCGACGGGCTATGATGATGCCTATAACCAGACGCCAGCACGGCTCTTGCGGCAAATCCACGCTTTGGGCTATCGCGGGACGATCAACCATTATGTCGGCATGAGCCATTATTTTCGGTTAGAAAAGCTGGGCAATGCGCATTATGTAAGCTTAACGGGCGGGGCGTTGAATATGCCCTGCATCGCTTGGCACAGTAGCTTTGCCGCGCAAGCCAAGATGCTTGGGTTCGACCTGATTTTTTCGTTAAGTTATGAATTGTTCGACGCGCACAGCTGGAATGACTGGAAACAACGCGCGGCCAACGGTGACCCGGCGCTGACGGGTTGGGAGCCGCCATCGACATTGTTGTCGCCAGCGCATGCAGGCGCGATGAATTACCTGAAGGCCGTTGCGCGGGCCTTTGTCACGATATTGAAAGACGCCGGATTGCCGGTGAAGTTCCAGATTGGCGAGCCGTGGTGGTGGATCATGCCCGACGGGCGGATTTGCCTATATGATATGGCGGCGACTGCGGCCTTTGGAGCACTTTCGGTGAGCATCACGAGTATAAAGGGCCCCAAAACGGCGGCGCAAAAGGCGATGTTGGATCGGGCCGGGGAATTGCTCGCCGCGTCCACAGCATCGATCTGCGATGCCGTGCGGGCAGAAGCCGGGAGCTTAAGCGCGCAGACTTTATTACTGGTGTATTTGCCGACGGTGCTGGACGCCGATGCGCCTGAGGCAATGCGCGCAAATGTGCCGTTGGACTGGGCAAAGCCCGCGTTCGATGTGTTGCAACTGGAAGATTATGACTGGGTCATCACGGGCAATCATGGGGCGACGCGGCGGGCGGTTCCGTTGATGGCGACGCGCCTGGGTTATCCTGTCGCGCAGCAGCATTATTTCACCGGCTTCGTCCTTCGGCCCGAAGACACAGCGCAATGGCGCGAAATTGCCTTTGCCGCAGCGCAAAGTCGCGCGCGCGGTGCGGCACAAACTTATGTCTGGGCGCTGCCGCAGATCGCGCGCGATGGCTTTACCTATTTTGAAATTGGACAACAGGAGGACGCGGTGCAGGAATTTGAAGACGTGCTTTTTCCGCTGCAAATCGGGCGTGAGGCAGAAGTGACTGCCGCATTTTCAACCAATGTTGTGACCACGCTTTCGGGCCATGAACGGCGCAACAGCAGTTGGAGCAATGCGCGTTTAAGCTATGATGTTGGTCCGGGCGTGCGGTCCGAAGCGGAGTTGGGGCAATTACTGTCTTTCTTTCGCGCACGGCGTGGTCCGGCAGTCGGGTTTCGCTTCACTGACCCGTTCGATAACAGCTCGAACGGGATGACGAGCAACCCCAATATGTTGAATCAAAGTCTTGGGTTGGGCGACGGTGTGCGCACGGCGTTTCCCTTGCTAAAAACCTATGGGGCGGATGGCCAAGTGCGCCGTATTACCCGACCGGTTGCGGCATCGGTCCTGGTTGCTGTGAATGGCGTGACGGCGACGGGCTGGTCGCTCTCGGTAGGTGGAGTCGTAAGCTTTGCCGCGGCACCGCCTGCTGGCGCAGTCGTGACCGCTGGATATCGTTTCGACGTTCCGGTTCGCTTTGCCTCCGACCAAATGGATATGGCGCGGGCGACATTTGGCGCAGGCGATATGCCCAATATTCCGTTGATCGAAATCCGGGAAGCGGTGTGATGGACGCGTGGATGGAAGGACCATTGACCAGCGTTGCTTATGGCTGGCGGCTGGAACGGGCCGACGGGGTGACATTGGGGTTTACCTCGCATGATGTCGATGTTGCGCATGATGGTATATTGTTGCGCGCAAGCCCCGGAATGCAGCCAACGACGGTCATGCAAAGCGCTGGCCTGGATAAGGATGGGTTGGACGTATCGGGCGCGCTGACATCTGATGACATCTGCGCAGATGATCTTGCGGCGGGACGTTGGAACGGGGCGTATCTGGAAATTTTCCTGTTTGACTGGACCGCGCCCGCAAGCGGCAAACGCGTGTTGGCCGCCGGGGAATTGGGCGCAGTATCCTTCACCGATGATGCGTTTGAGGCCGAGCTTGTTGGCTTGCAAGCGCGGTTGGAAAAAGCCGTGGCGCCGCAAACATCTCCATCTTGTCGCGCACGATTTTGCGATGCGGCCTGTGGCCTTAACAGTGCACGTTTTCGGCATCTGGCCGAAGTAGCAAGCGGTGATGACAACCGGATTTCGATCACTGCACCCTTGGACGTTGCCGACGGATATTTGGCCTATGGCGAATTGCGTTGGCTTACCGGTCCCAATTGCGGGTCGACTGCGAAAATTTCAGGCCATGAAAGCACGGATATTTATGTGTATAGCGCCCCGTTTCATGTGCCAAAAGCAGGCGACCTGATCGAACTGACGCAAGGGTGTGACAAGATCATGTCCACATGTGCGGGGCGCTTCGGCAATGGTGCGAACTTTCGCGGCGAGCCTTATTTGCCCGGCAATGACCTACTTACCCGCTACCCCGGTGGCAATTAGGCTTCAGCCGCCGCAGACCACGTCCCAAGCGAGCATCGCTGCTTGTGCGCTGACATGCCTAGGTGCGCCGTTCCGATTGCATGGCCGTTCGCCGGAAACCGGGCTTGATTGTGTTGGCGTCGTCTCGGCCTGTCTTTTCGAAGCTGGCTATCGTTTCGAAACACCCACAGATTATCGCCTGCGCGGTGATTTTGAAGGACGCGTGCAGGCTTTTTTTGCGGACTCAAAATTTCGGAATGTTGACGATGGATCGTGGATCGCGGGTGACATTTTGCTGCTGCGACCCGGGCCCCGACACATTCATTTTGCCGTGCTGGCACACGTCGGTGCGGTGCATGCGCATGTGGGTTTGGGCCGCGTCGTATTGACCCCGCTGCCGCTGCCTTATGGCAACATCACCCAATGGCGCTTTCAAGGAGACTGATATGGCAACGCTTGTTTTGACCGCCGTAGGTTCCGCCATTGGTGGACCGATTGGCGGCGCGATTGGCGCTTTCATTGGCCAACAGATCGACGCAGAAATATTCGCGCCGCCTGCCCGACAGGGGAGCCGGCTGAAAGAACTGGCGGTCCAGACATCCAGCTATGGATCGCAGATCCCCGGCATATTTGGCGCCATGCGGGTGGCGGGCACCGTGATCTGGTCCACAGATTTGATTGAACAGCGGACGAAAAGCGGTGGTGGCAAGGGGCGGCCTTCAACGGTTAATTACAGCTACCGTGTCAGCCTTGCCGTGGCGCTATCGAGTAGGCCAATCGCACGTATTGGCCGCATATGGGCTGATGGCAACCTTATCCGTGGTGTAAATGATGACTTTAAAATTGATGCCCAGATGCGGGTGCATGAAGGTCAGGAAAATCAGCGGCCCGATCCTTTATTGGCCTCGGCCGAAGCGCAGGGGCAGTGCCCTGCACATCGCGGCATAGCTTATGTTGTTTTCGAAGATCTTCAGCTCGCCGAATTTGGCAATCGCATACCGTCGTTCACCTTCGAGATTTTTGAACGCGACGAGCCGCTGGCGTTATCCGCCTTGCTGACAACGGTTTCGAATGGCGACATTGCGACCCAAAGCGGGCTTGAGATTATTGGCTTTGCCGTTGCCGGCGCGAGCGTGCGAGAAGCTGTTGCGCCGATTTTGGATAGTTGTCCGTTGGAACTTGTCGTTTGCGACAGCCATCTTGTTATCCGGGATGTCGGCGTGCAGCAGGATTTTGTCCACAGCATCGACATTGCGGTTGAAGAAAATGGGCGTGCGTTGGAAAAACCAAAGCAAGTCATGCCACCGGCGGCCAATATTCCGGTCCATGTCTCGCTGCGTTATTATGATGCAGAGCGCGATTATCAGGCAGGTATTCAGCAAAGCAATAGTGACGCAGGTGGCCGGGGTGACATGCGATTGGAATTGCCTGCGGTGCTCAGCGCTGGCGCTGCCAAGGCCATCGTCGAGGCCAAAGACAGCGATGTCCGCTATGCGTCCCATGTCTGGTCCGGGGCAGCCGCAGCGTCGGGCGGTTCTTACCGGCCCGGCGATCATTTCCGGACAGCCGATAACCGGAAGTGGCAAATTTCAGAGGTTGAAGTCGGTCTGGGAACGACGCACATCAAGGCCAAGGCGTTACCCAAGTATATGGCAATCGGTGCCTTAGCCAGCGAAGCTGGACGGCATGTGCCTTCTGCGGATCAGCCGATTGGCCAGACGCGGATTATGGCCCTGGACATGCCTTTGGTCCCGGGCGGCGATCCGCATAAACCGGCCTTGGCGTTATTTGCAGCAGGCACAGAAGCGGGTTGGAAACGGGCCGCGATCTCGCTTTCAACGGATGATCAATGGACGGATTTCGGGACGACTGCCCTGCCTGCGGTGATGGGAAATACGCAAAATGCAATGGGTGCGCATCACCCGTTTTTGTTGGATAAGGCAAGCATGCTTGATATCGTGCTGCTGCACGCGGCCATGAATCTTGCGACCCGGGACACTTCACCTTTGGCGGTTGACGCGCCGATATTCTGGATCGATGGGGAGTTTGTGCGCGTCGGGCGCATTGTGGCCTTAGGCGAAAAAAGCTACCGACTTTCGCGTCTAAGCCGGGGCGTTTCCTCGTCGGCTTTGCATGCACCTGCGCACGCCGTTGGCGCGCAAATTGTGCTCATGGATGCAGCCTCGACGCGCATTATATCCGAGAACGCTTATCAGGTCGGGCAAACGGTTACACTGGATGCGCAGGGACTTGGTGATGTCGCACCAGTGACAACAGTCGTTGTTGCAGAGGGAATGGCCATTACCCCCCTGCCCCCCGTTCATGGCCGCGTGGTAAAAGACGGTAGCGGGAATTTTGATCTTTACTGGAAACGCCGCTCGCGGCTTGATCTAGGATGGATGGGTGGCGTTGACCAAGCACAAGCCGAGGATCAGGAAAGCTACCGCGTCGGGCTTTACATCGATGACGGAATGTTGCGTGAATGGACGGTGACCGAAAATTACCTGCACATTTCGGCAAGCGAAATGGACGCTTTAGGGGTGCTGCAAAACAGCTTGGTCATTTTTAAAGTGCAGCAAATTGGACGTTTTGCGCAGTCCGGCCCGCTGACCTTGGGTTTGAGTTGATCGGTAAGTTTGGCGCAATTCATCTTACATGGAGGATATATGCCCGCATTAGAAACTGGACGCTATCGCCTGCCGCTTTTGGCAGTGTCGCAGGCGCAGAAAGAAATCACGCACAATGAAGCGCTCGTTACGATTGATGCGCTGCTGCATATGGCAGTTGAAGCTGCCTTATCGGCTCCGCCCGCCGTCAATGATGATGATATTGGGAAATGTTGGATCATAAATGGGGTGCCAACGGGTGCATGGGCAAACAAAGCTGGTCAGATTGCCTATTGGATTGGCGGCAGTTGGCGCTTTGTCGTTCCCCATGAAGGAATGCGGCTTTGGAACAGATATACACAGCGTCACAGCCTGTACATATCGGGCCAATGGACGACCGCGCCTTCGGTACCCAATCCAACCGGTGGTGCTGTCGTCGACAGCGAAGCGCGCGCAGCACTTGCGGCGATTTTGCATTATTTCAGGTTAATAGGCATATTGGCAACATAAGCCGAGAATGCCGGAAAACGTTACAAATATTATGGTCAATCGCCAAAAATGGCGACATTTTGGCAACAGTATAGAGACATAGCGACTTGCATCGATGGAACAGAATTGTTAAACCAGCGTTCTCGAATTTCCGTTCCTAAGATAGAAAAGGGGAAAGTTGATGCGTAAGTTAGCCATAAGTTTGGCGCTCGCTTCTACTGCTCTGGCGTCACCGGCTTTGGCCCGCGACAACCAGTGGTATGTCGGAGTTGATGGCGGTGCCATGATAGTAGAAGACCTTGCTTTGGATATTGGTGCCCTGAATGATGCGGCAACATTAGACACAGACAAGGGTTATGATGTCGGCGGCGTAGTCGGCTATGATTTTGGCGGTTTCCGTCTTGAATCAGAAGTGTCGTATCGTCAGGCTGATGTGACTGGGTTTAACAGCCAGTCACCGCAGATCACGAGCGGCGCGGGTACGACTTTGGCATCGAGCGGTACATATGCCGTAGCGGGTGACGCGAGTGCATTGAGCTTCATGGTCAATGGTTTGTTTGATTTCGGTGACGACGATGGCATTCAGGGCTTTGTTGGCGGCGGCGTTGGCGTTGCACGTATCGACGTGCAGACCGTTTTTGCAGCACCATCATTCCTTGATGACTCGGATACGGGTTTTGCATGGCAAGCACTCGCTGGCGTTCGCGCGCCATTGAGCGACAACTGGGATGTGGGACTGAAGTATCGTTTCTTTAACGCGGACAAGGTCAGCCTGGTTGATCGTCTTGGCCGTGCAGTGGACACACGCTTCCGTTCGCACAGCTTGATGGGCAGCCTGATTTATAACTTCGGCGGTGCACCTGCGCCGGTTGAAGTGGCACCACCACCACCACCGCCACCTTATGTGGCTCCACCGCCACCACCGCCACCACCGCCGCCACCTGCGCCGGTGTGCAACACAGGACCTTATATCGTATTCTTCGATTGGGATAAATCGAACCTGCGTCCAGACGCAGCGTCGGTTCTTGATAATGCCGTTGCGCAATATTCGAACTGTGGCAGCGCGAAGGTTATGCTTGCAGGTCACGCCGATAAGTCGGGTACTGCAAAGTATAACGTTGGGCTTTCAGAGCGTCGTAACGACACCGTTCGTACGTATCTTGAGTCCAAGGGTGTATCGGCTGGCGCAATCGCCACTGAAGCATTCGGTGAAACTGCACCATTGGTACAAACTGCAGATGGTGAGCGTGAACCGCAAAACCGTCGCGTGGAAGTATCCTACGGTCCAGGTTCGGGAATGTAATTCCCAATCTGATTTCAGGTTAAAAGAAAGGCTGGTCGAAAGACCGGCCTTTTTTTTGCATGGGCTGCATGATCCCGCGCATGGCAGTGCAGATTTTAAGCCGCAGCCTTTCCCTTCACGCGCGCCTTCACTGTTGCGGCTTCCAAAAGCCGGGATTCAAGTGCTTTTAACTTGTTTTTGTTTTCGATTTTGCCGCCGAACAAATCCGTCACATAAAATGTATCGACGGCGCGTTCTCCGTACGTGGCGATATGCGCACTGTGCAATGTGACTTTGGATTCAAACAGCGCCAGCGCCAAATTGTTGAGCAAGGCGGGCCGATCCAGCGCATTCACTTCGATCACTGTAAACCGGTTGGAAGCTTGATTATCAATCAACACCGATGGCGCGATTTTAAAGGCGTCGGCCCGGCGGAGCGCTTTCGGTTTCGCATCCAGTTGAGTCATTAAGCGCGCGCGGTTGGTGAGCGCATCTTCAATGTTGCGCTTGAGCCGGTTTAACTGGCTTTGCTCCTGAAACGGACGACCCAGCGGGTCCTGTATAAGGAAATTGTCAACCGCCATGCCGTCGCTGCTGGTGTGAATTCGTGCATCGATAATGTTGCCGCCCGCCAGATGAATGGCCCCCGCTATGCGGTAAAATAACCCTGGATGGTCGGCGGCAAAAACCGTCACGAGTGTCGCGCCTCGATCGGGATAGAAACACGCATCAATGGCAAGGCCCGTGCCTGCATTGGAGAGAAGATGCCGGGCGTTGCGTTCAATGATGTCATCTGGTTCCGCGATCCAATAAGCGTCGGGAAGCGTTTTGGCAAAAGCAGCGAATGTATCGGCAGGCAGTCGCAACGCGGACTCCAGTTTCGCTTTTTTCGCGGCAATCCGTTCGTCCCGGCCGCGTTGCTTGTGTCCCAAACGCAGCACTTCTTCGGTAGCTTCAAACAGGTCTGACAAAAGCTGTCGCTTCCAACTATTCCAAACGCCCGGTCCAACGGCGCGGATGTCAACGACGGTCAAGACCAATAATAGCTTCAACCGCTCGGGTGACTGGACGGCCTGGGCAAAATCCAGGATAGTCTTAAAATCTGCCAAGTCCCGCTTGAACGCGGTGGCCGACATCAACAGATGATAACGGACGAGCCAAGCAACGGTTTCCGTTTCGGCTGGTGAAAGACCAAGCCGTGGGCATAAGGTTTCGGCAACCTCAGCGCCTAACACACTATGGTCACCGCCACGCCCCTTCGCAATGTCGTGGAGCAATGTGGCCACAAACAATACCCGCTTGCTGACAATCTGTTGCACCATTGCTGTAGACAGAGGGTGATCCTGTTTTAACTTGCCCCTGTTGATATCGGCCAGCAAACCGATGGCGCGGATCGAATGTTCATCGACTGTGTAATGGTGGTACATGTCGAACTGCATTTGCGCGACGACACGGCGGAAATCCGGAATAAACCTGCCAAAGACGGTAGATTCATTCATCCAGCGCAAAACCGTTTCCGGGTCGCGCGGAGACGTCAGAATTTCAAGAAAAAGCGCGTTGGCCCTGGGGTCCCGTCGCAATACTTTGTCGATCAGCCGGGCATCCCTCTGGGCGGCGCGCATGGCCAGCGGGTGGATTTCCAATTCATGCACATCTGCCAAATGGAATATTTCGAGCAAGCGCACGGGGTCTTGCGCAAAAAACCCGTCATCGGGTAGCGCTAAGCGACCACGATCCAGTTGAAAGCCGTTTAGCTTTCGTGGTTTCCGGATAAAACTGGGCAAGAACCGCCGGCCTTTTTTGGCCATGGCTTCATCCAAATGCGCCAGGAAAAGCCCCGTCACGTCACCAACCGTTTTTGCATTCAAAAAATAATAATGCATAAACCGTTCAACCGCCGAGCGTCCGGGGCGGTCGGCAAATTGCATAAGCTCTGCAACTTCGCGTTGCAGATCAAATGTCAGGCGTTCTTCCGCGCGTCCGGTGATATTGTGCATATGGCAGCGCACCGCCCATAAGAAATTCTCGGCTTTTCTAAACCTGTTATATTCATCAATTGTCAGCAGGCCAACGTCGACAAGTTCGGACGCGGCTGACACTTTATGGATGTATTTTCCAATCCAGTAGAGGGTGTGGAGGTCGCGCAGCCCGCCTTTGCCATCCTTGATATTCGGTTCGACCACATATCGGCTGTCACCCATGCGTCGGTGCCGATCATCGCGTTCGATCATTTTTAGGCGGACAAAGTCAGATGCTGTATTTGCAACGACCTCGTTCCAGAAACGCAACGAAGCCTCTTCGTAAACGCCGCGGTCGCCCCAAACAAACCTGCTTTCAAGCAAAGCGGTGCGAATGGTCAAATCCTCTTGCGCCATCTTTACGGTTTCATCGAGGGACCTACTCGATTGGCCAACCTTCAACCCAAGGTCCCAGAGCAAATAGAGGATCGCTTCTACGACCTGCTCGGTCCACGAACTGCGCTTGAAAGGCGTTACAAAGCCGATATCCACGTCGCTGTGCGGGGCCATTTCTCCGCGGCCATATCCACCGACTGCCAAAACTGCGATCCTTTCGGATGCGGAGCGGTTAGCAGCGGGATATGCATGAACAGTGACATAGTCGTAGATGAGCCGGACGATTTGATCGACAAGAAATGCTTGCTCAGCCGACGCGCGATATCCTTGAGAAGGCGCCGCATTTAGGCGTTGTTGAATTTCGGCCCGACCGCTGGCCAGGGCCATTTGCAATATCTCGACGACGCGTGGACGGCGCGCCTGGCCCTCGCATTCGCGAACGATGCCTTCAATTTGTTCGGCAAGCGCATTGCGGTCGATAATGTCGCGCTGCTTAAATATCCGTTCTGCTGCTGATGCCATCACGTGACCTTAGTCGCGATCAGGCATCATGTCAGCATCAAGCAGATATTTTGGCATTATATTCGCGTCGCAGCGTCACCCGGTCGATTTTCTGCGTCCCGAGACGGGGGAGGGGTTCGGCAACTTGCCAGAAATGCGCAGGAATCTTGAAGGGTGCAAGACGAGGAGCCAAAAACGCCTTCAACGCATCCTCTGTCAGCGTGACGCCGTCCTTTGTCTGATAGACGATTCCGGGAACCTCACCATATTTGTCATCAGCGATACCAAATACCGACAATTCGACAATCGAGTCATGCTCATAGGCCGCCGCTTCAACCTCGGGGCAACTGATATTCTCGCCGCCCCGGATGATGATATCTTTCTTGCGGTCGACGATGAATAAATAGCCGTCTTCGTCGAGATAGCCGATGTCGCCGGTCCGGAAAAATCCATCGGCGGTGAAGGCGTCGCGTGTGGCATCTTCGTTATTCCAATAGCCGTTGAAATTGGCAATCGTCCGAATGCCGACTTCACCACGTTCACCCTGCGGCAAGACATTGCCGTCATCGTCCAGCATTTGGACCTCGACGAGCGGCTTGGTCGCAGGGCCAGTGCTGGTTGGCTTTGCCAAATAATTGTCGGTGAAGTTGCCGCAGCCAACGCCGTTGGTTTCAGTGAGTCCGTAGCCCAATAATGGATAACCCCAGCTCATTTCCTTGCGGATTTTCTTAACATGCTCGACAGGGCGCGGCGCGCCGCCAGCGGCAAATGCGGTGCAGCTTGTTAAATCATATTTGTGCCGGGCCGGGTGCGTCGCCAGCTCAATGCTCATCAACGGAACGCCAACGAAATAGGTGATACGTTCTTTTTCAATAATCCGCATCGCCTCTTCGGCGTCCCATTTGGGCATCAACACGAGCTTGCGGCCAATGGCGAAGCTTTGCAGCACCAAGGGTATCGACGCGGTGACGTGGAACAATGGCACATTGACCAGAGCGGAGGGCTGCGCTGGCATAGACTGGCCGCTGGCGGACATAAGTTCGAAGAAGACAAGTGTTTGGCCCACATAGCTCATTGCGCCTTGGACGACAGCGCGGTGGTCTGACACAGCCCCCTTTGACTGCCCGGTTGAGCCAGAGGTGTATAATATCGTCGCGTTATCGAGCGGATCTAGCGTTGGCAGCGCTGTTGCCGCGCCGCCACCTTGCGCGGTCATAACCGATAATCCATCCAAGGGCCGGGAATCATGGTTGATGATGAGGATTTCGCAACTGCCAAGATCTTGTCCGGCCATCCGCGCGGCGCGCTGTTCATCGGCCAGAACAAAGCGGCAGCCGACCATGCGTATGCCCTCGGCCAGTTCCCCGCCTTGCCACCAGCCATTGAGCAAAGTGGCAACGCCGCCGGCCATCACAATCGCCATATAGGCAATGATCCAATTGGCCGAATTGCGCGCCGCAATGCCAACGCGCTCACCCTTTTGCAGTTTGTGGCCTTCAACAAGGCCACCTGCCAAGGCGCGCGCCGCTCCATAAGTCTCTGCGAAACTTAACCGGATATCACCATCGACCAAAAATTCCTTGTCGGCGTGGGTTGCGCAGAAAAATGCGAAATAGTCGGCCATGTTACCCGGCGCTTTGGCGAAAACGGGCATTTGGACACCGTTTTTCTGGGCATAGGTAACGGCCAAGGGGCCATCATCGGCCATGAGCCGGTTAATGGTGGCATCGATTGCAAGGTCCAACTGCGACGGCATGTGATTCTCTCCTAAACTCTTTGTGCGTCTTCTATTTCGCTCTATAGGAATGTCAAAATATCCTGAGGAAAATTTTGTGTCATTCGAGATTATTTCAACGGCTGCTGGTTATATTCAGTTTACAGACCTTGGCGTAGGTCCGGTTGCGCTCGATCTGGGCTTCTTTCAGATCCGTTGGTATTCGCTTGGCTATCTGGTTGGCATAATACTTGGCTATTGGATGTTGCTGAAATTGCTCGCACGTCCCGGTGCGCCAATGTCACGTGAGCAAGCCGATGACATAATCCTGTACACCACATTGGGTATCATTTTGGGTGGGCGTATTGGTTATATCTTATTCTACCAACCGTCCATTTTACAGAATCCCATTGATGTCCTCAAACTCTGGGAAGGCGGGATGTCTTTCCATGGCGGCGCGATTGGCATCATATTTTCGCTCTGGCTTTTGGCGCGCAGGCATGATCTCTCTTTCTTACGGGTCTGTGATTATGTCGCCTGCGTCGTACCCTTTGGGATATTCCTCGTGCGCCTTGCGAACTTCGTGAATGATGAACTTTGGGGCCGCGTAACTGACGTGCCATGGGCCGTAGTCTTTCCCAATGGCGGTGATTTGCCCCGGCACCCGAGCCAGCTTTATGAAGCTGTGCTTGAAGGGCTGTTGATGGCCGCAATTTTATGGCCATTATTCTGGAAAACCAAACTGCGGTATAGGCCCGGTTTCCTGACGGGTATGGCCGCAATTATTTATGGCACAGCCCGGTTTTCCATCGAGTTTTTCAGGGAGCCGGACCAGCAGCTTCAATGGCTGGTGGAAACAAGCGGCCTGAGCATGGGGCAGTGGCTAACCATCCCGATGATATTAATGGGACTGTTCCTCTTGTTCACAGCAGGTGCCCGCAGGCAGCGCGCTCAGGCAATGGCCGACAGTAACAGTGTCGCCTGACAGTCGGCAAGTTGCAGTCCGCCTTACGCAACAGATAGAGGCATCAGGCCCCATCAGCGTTGCCGAATATATGCGTGTTGCCAACACCGCATATTATGGTCGCGCAGACCCGCTGGGCGCAGACGGTGATTTCATCACGGCACCCGAAATCAGCCAGATGTTTGGCGAGATGGTGGGCATTTGGCTGAGCGACATGTGGTTACGCCATCGTCCGGCCACCTGCCATTATGTAGAGCTTGGCCCTGGCCGTGGGACTTTGGCGGCAGACGCGCTAAGAACAATGAAACGTTTTGGTTGGGAACCAGCGGTCCATTTTTTAGAAAACAGTCCGGCCATGCGCGCCAAGCAGTTGCAGGCAGTGCCGGACGCCATGTTCCATGACAATCTGGAAAGCCTCCCGACCGATGCGCCTTTGTTCGTGGTGGCAAACGAGTTTTTTGACGCTTTGCCCGTCCGGCAGATGGTTTCAACGCAAGCCGGTTGGCGGGAGCGGGTCGTTGTGCAGGATATTGGGCCGGGCTTTGCCGCAATGGCCGGCGCTTGCGCGACCGATGACCTCATCCCCGAACAATTTCGCGCTGCTGCGTTGGGCAGTATTTACGAAATCTGTCCCGATGCATCTTCGATCATGCATCAGCTTTCCGACCGGCTGGCAAAGCAAGGCGGGGTGATGTTGATCATCGACTATGGCTATACCCAGCCCGCGTTGGGCGACACTTTGCAAGCGGTTCAGAGCCACAAATACGCCGATCCTTTCCATAATCCGGGCCAGGTTGATTTGACGGCGCATGTCGACTTTTTTGCATTGTCGAACTGCGCGAAAAACTGTGGTCTTTTGGTGGCCGGACCAAGCGACCAAGGCGCATGGCTTTTGGGTCTTGGAATTGACCAGCGTGCGCAACATTTGGCCGCGTCCAATCCCTACAGGGCCGCAGACATCACCGCCGCACGTAACAGGTTGGTCGAACCAGACGCCATGGGGGCATTATTCAAGATATTGGCAACTTATGCCCAAGGTTGGCCGCAACCGGAGGGGTTCGGTCTTTAGCCCGCCCAGTCGGCTATCTGACCCGCAACATCGTTCGCGGCGGCATTTAAAGCCGCGCCTGCCGGAGCGGGTGCAATGGCGGTGACGGGCCGCCGTGCTTCAAACCGGCGCTTTTCGGTTGCGCTGCCGCGGATGATTTTGACCACGTCATAGACAATAACGGCCTCATTGGTTTCGGCATCAATGCCAAATTCTAGCAGGCTTCCCGATAAAATCCTGACTGCCTTGCCGCCTGCGTCCACTTCATTGAGCACAAGATTGCCGCTCTTCGCCGACACGGTTTCGGCGAGTAACATCTGCATCAAACGGGCGGGTTTGTCGGCCCAAAATGCGTCTTTGAGATAGGCAATGTTGCTGGCGTCAATCTGAACCGGTACACGATTATTATCCAGCTTGCGCGGAACTTGCGGGATTTGGATAACCAAGGCTTCGGCGACAGTCGCTTTACGCGCAGTCCCGGCAGCCACGACATTGTCGGCCGTTAGGACCAGCATCGAGACTGGTGCCTTGCTGCCGAAGCTGACGCACGCACCAAGGGCCATGATGAGAGGTAACGCATATAAGCGTGGGCCGGAGATTTTGCTGAACATCATTTTGGGTTCCTGCTGCCGGGTTTATAATCGGGTAAGGCGGGCGCGCCGACGACGCTGCTTATGCCGCCTTGGTCCACTTTCTCGGTCACGGACTTTAACGATCCCGACAAGTCTCTCAAGTCGCGCGCCAGTTGCGTCACTTCGGGCAAAGTCTGGGTATTTAAAGTTTCAATCGCCGGGTTCGCGTTGTTCAAGGTCGTTTCCAACGCTGCCAGACTGCCATTTGCGGACCGCAGTGTTTTGCGCAATTCATCCAGCATCGGGCGACCTTCGCTGTCGAGCAGCTTATTGGTTGAGCCTGCCATTTTGGTGATCTCATCCGCAGCGAGGCCTGCTTTTTGCAGGGCAATGCGCGATTCCTGGATCGCTGCACGCAAGTCGGGTCCTTGAGCTGCTAATGTTCCCGAAATGCTCTCCACATTGTTCAAAATCTGTTCGACGGATTGTTCATTCTTGTCGGACAATATGTTGGTAAGCCGCTCGGTCAAGGTCGACAGCCGTTCCAAAAGCAAAGGCGCGTTGTTGAGCAGTTCGCCCAAAGCGCCTGGCTTTGTCGGAATGACTGGCACGCCTGTGGGACAAGCGGTCTTTGGATTTGCCTTAGGGCAATTCAGCGCAGGCGCGCCTTTAACTGCACCATCGAGCTGGACCTCCGAGACGCCGGTGAAACCGATGCCGTTGATCGTCGCTGTTGTTCCTTGAAGCACGGGTACGGTATCCTTGATACTGATGCGCACCCGAACGAATTCCGGATCGGGCTCCCATAACTCGATGCTCTCAATTTGGCCCACCGGAACGCCGGAAAAAGACACGCCCGAGCCCTTGGCCAAACCATTGACCGATTGCTGAAAGAATATGTCATATTCTTTCTTGTCGCCATCGCTTGTCCGCGAAAGCCAAACGGTAAAGGCCGCCAGCAGCGCCAGAAGTAAAAGCGTGACAGCGCCCACCATCACATAGTTGGATTTGGTTTCCATCGTACTGCCTTATGACCTTCCTAGCTGCTGCGTCTTTGCACGTGGGGTGTCGCTTTGGTCGCTGTGACCGCGCCGCGCCGCGCGACCGCGTGGACCGCTGAAATATTCGTTGATCCAAGGGTGATCGATGGCCAGTAATTCTTCAATCGCACCTATGGCTATAACTTTCCGATCGGCCAAAACGGCCACTCTGTCACAAATGGAATATAGCGTATCAAGATCATGCGTAATCAAAAAGACCGTTAGTCCAAGCGTCTCTTTCAAATCGCGGGTTAAACTGTCGAATTTGGCAGCGCCGATGGGGTCAAGCCCTGCGGTCGGCTCATCCAGAAACAACAATTCGGGGTCCATCGCCAATGCCCGCGCGACACCAGCACGCTTGCGCATACCGCCCGATAGCTCGGATGGATATTTATGTGCAGCTTCCGGTGGAAGGCCGCTTAAGAAGATTTTGTAGCGCGCGATTTCGTCGAGCAGCTCTCTGCTAAAATCCGGGTAAAACTCGCGCAAGGGTACCTGCACATTTTCCGCGACAGTTAAGGTCGAAAATAATGCGCCGCCCTGAAACAAGACGCCCCAGCGTCGCCGGACGTCGGTTGCCTGGTCTTCTTCCTTACCAATCATGCCTTCGTCAAAGACGCGGATTTCGCCTGAATCTGGTTTTTGCAGGCCGATGATCGAGCGCATAAGCACCGATTTGCCCGTTCCCGAACCACCAACGACGCCCAGTATCTCCCCACGGCGGACTTCGATGTCGAGATCCTGATGAATGACTTGGTCGCCAAAGCTATTGCAAAGGCCAGTTACGGAAATGATGTTGGGTGGGTTCATCGCTTAATCCCAACCAATTTCGCTAAAGAATACTGCAAAGAATGCGTCGAGGACGATAACAAGGAAAATGGCTTGTACGACGGCAGCGGTTGTTCTTAACCCGACCTGCTCGGCATTTCCTTTGACTTGCATCCCCTGAAAACAACCAGCCATCGCTATGATTGCGCCGAAGACTGGGGCCTTGATTATGCCAATCCAGAAATCGGTTATCGGCGTTACTTCGCGCAGTCGCTGAACAAAAGTCGCCGGCGGGATATCGAGGACAATCCAGCATAATAACCCGCCGCCGATGATGGACATTAACGAGGCGAAAATACCCAGCAAGGGCATCATGACCACTGCGGCGATCACGCGGGGCACGACCAATGCTTCTACGGGGACAACGCCGATCGTGCGCATGGCGTCAATTTCTTCTGTGATCTTCATGGTCCCGATCTGTGCGGCAAAGGCAGATCCGGACCGGCCCGCAACCATGATCGCGGTCATCAATATGCCAAGTTCACGCAGCGTAAGCCGCCCGATCAGGTTGATGGTAAATACCTCTGCACCAAATTGGCGAAGCTGCACTGCGCCTTGTTGTGCAATGACAATGCCGATGAGAAAGCTCATCAGGCCGACAATGCCAAGCGCCCGGACGCCGACCATGTCGAAATGCTGAACCACCGCGTGCCAGCGAAAGCGGCGCGGGTTCATCAGCAGACTGAAGAACGCTTTGACCACTTGCCCGACAAAGCCAAGGAATTGCAAAAGCGTCGTTATGCCGACGACAACGCCGCCGCCAACTTCGGCCAAAAAGCGATACAGCGCCGAAATAGGTGGTTTGGGGACGACTTCGGCTTGGTCGACACCGCGAACAGCATCAATCAAGCGGCCCGCGTCATTTGCGCAGCCGGTAATCTGCGCATTATGTTCCTTAGCGGTCCGATGGACCAACCAAGCGCCGACGGTGTCCAAATGGGTGACGCCGGAAATGTCGATTTCGCAAATGGGGCCGCTAATGTCTCGTAAACCGCGGTCTACGTCACCAATTGACGCAATGACGAATGTACCGGACAGCCGGAGAACTTGCCCGCTGGGCAGCTCTTCAACAGTGAATTCGGCAGAGTTGGCCATAATGCTATAACTGGCCTATTATAGGAACTATCACAAGCCTGTAGACTTTTTAGGTAAAGTTATGCCTTTAAGGTCATGATGACTAAACCCCAAACGACCCTGCTGGCCATATATGACATGGACAAGACCGTCACGCGGCGTGCCACCTATAATGGGTTCCTCCTGCATATGGCGTTTAACAAGTCACCGTGGAGATTGTTGCTTGCACCATTTTTGCCGGTTGGTTTGGTGCTATATGCGCTGAAGATTTGGGACCGTGCGCAGCTTAAGCAGTTTTCACAAATTCTGCTGATCGGTAGACGCGTGCCAAAGGCGCAGTTTGCCAAGTATCTGGAAAGTCATGCGGATCTGGTCGTTGGCAAAAACGTCTATCCGCAATTGCTGGCGCGCGTGGCGCAGGAGAAGGCGGCCGGCTATCGTCATGTCATGGCGACGGCTTCTTACCGTTTATATGTGGAGGCGATTGCCAAAAGGCTTGGCTTTGATGATGTCATTGCGACAGACCTATCGACCGACAGCAGCGGCCATGTGCTGGCGCGGATTGACGGGCATAATTGCCACGACGTGGCAAAGCTGGAACTGGTGAAGCGGTGGATGGAAAGACATGGCCTTGCGCGCGCCACTTGTCATATTCGCGCCTATTCCGACCATGTTTCCGACGCGCCATTGCTTAATTATGCTGACGAACCCTTCGCCACCAACCCGCATGGCCCGCTGGCGCGGTTGGCCAAGAAGAAGGGCTGGCGTATTCTCGACTGGCGCGTGGCGGAAACCTAAGCCTAAACTTATAGCACCCGCAGCGCGCCAACCAGCCAGACCGCCCCGACAATCAGGGGAATGCCCGCAAGGTCGAGAAAAAATCCGGCCTTCACCATTTTGGGCAGGGCAATATGCCCACTGGCCCATGCAATGGCATTTGGCCCCGTGCCTGACGGCATCATGAAACCCCAGCTTGCGGCCATCGATGCCGCCATTGCCATCAACCATGGGTCAGCGCCCGTTGCGGCGACTAGGCCAGCCACCACAGGCAGCACGCCACTGGCGGTCGCGACATTGCTGGCAAATTCGGTGATCAAAATGACTAAAGCGGTCAGCGCAATGGCAATGATAACCGGATGCACCACGGACAGTGGTTCTAATGCCTCACCCAGCCACGCAGCGAGCCCTGACTGCGTGATGCCAGCCGCGAGCGCCAGACCACCCCCGAACATCATAATGACGCCCCACGGGGCCCTGTCCGCCTCCTGCCATGTCAGCAAGGGACGACCGGTGCCGTCGGGTATAAGGAACAGCAACAGCGACCCCGCAATCGCGATGCTGCCGTCGGTGATGCCGCCCTTTGGCAGTAGCGGTTCCAACAAAGGTTGCCCAATCCACAGGCCGATGACCAACATGAATATTGGAACGAGCCGTTTTTCTGCCACAGACATGGGCTGTGCCTTGCCAATGGATGCGCGCGCGGCATCCACGTCAAAACTGCCCGCAGTAACATTTTGCACCCGCATCAGGATGAACGCGCATAAGGGCACGCCGACAATCACGACGGGCACGCCATAAAGCATCCATGTCAGAAAGCTGATCTGGATACCCAACTGCTGTTCCACCAAGCCAGCGGCAATCGCGTTGGTCGGCGACCCGACAAGCGTCCCAAGCCCGCCAATCGACGCGGCAAAGGCCACGCCCATGATGAGCGCGCCTGCAAGGCCGTCTGTTTCCCCGGGTTTCGTTCCGCCAGCGGCAAGTACGGCAACGGCAATGGGCACCATGATAAGCGCTATGGACGTGTTGGACATCACCATGCTGAGCAATGCGGTTGAACCCATGAACGCGATCATGAGGCCAGTGACACTGTGCCCCGATTTCCCCAATATGGCGAGGGCGACGCGGCGGTGCATGCCCGTTCGTTCAATGGTGAGCGCCAGAAATGCGCCGCCAAGAATGAGGAACAGGATAGGCGAGTAATATTCCTTCGCAACGTCCTGCGCGGTCATGATATCCATCAGCGGCAACGCCAGAAACGGCAGAAATGCGGTCACTGTCAACGGCAAGGCTTGCGTCATCCAATAGGTCGCCATCAAGATGGTGAGGGCGGCAACGTGCCACGCAGATGGTTCCATTCCTGTTGGTGCAGGCAAAAACAGCATGACGGCGAAGATGACAAGTCCGCCCCAAAAGCCGACCCTCTCTACTTTCATGAGCGCAGGCCGATCAGCGAGAGTTGACGGCCATATCCGGGTTCACCCAAATGGCAACTGCGCCGGTAACTGAAGAAGCGGTCGGGCTGGCTATAGGTGTCTTCGCCCAGACACTCGACCGTTTTGATGCCAGCCGCCGCCAGTCGCGCCGCGACATAGCCTTCAATATCGAATTGATAATGGCCCGCTTTGCCATCAGCAAAGAAGCGTTCGTTTGCCGCTGCTTGCGCGACGAAGTTGCGGAAAAAACCTTCGTCCACTTCATAGCTTTTCTGCGCAATGCACGGGCCAATGGCGCAGCTTATGCGGCCTGCCTGCGCGCCAAGTTTCTCCATCGCGGTGATGGTGTTTTCAAGCACGCCACTTATGGCGCCTTTCCAGCCTGCGTGCGCTGCGCCAATGACGCCTGCCTGTGTGTCTGCAAATAAAACAGGCACGCAATCGGCGGTTACTATACCCAAAAGGATGTTGGGCTGGACGGTTACCATCGCGTCGCCGCGCGGCGGGTCATCTTGCGACATGGCATTGTCTACCTGCACAACATCGGCAGAATGGAATTGATGAACGCGGGCAAGCGTCGCGCCGGGCAGAACCGATTGCCCGCCAAGTAGGCGATTCTCAATGACGGATTCCCGCGCATCTTCAGAACCCAACCCTACGTTTAGCCCCGCATAGATTCCCGTCGACACCCCGCCCTTTCGTCCAAGAAAACCATGGGGAACTTTGCGCAACACGCCTGATTGGATTACTTCAACTGTCATGCCTGCGCCTCCTCCCGCTACTTCTATTCGCAACTGCCGCGCTTGACGGCAAGCCATTAGATTGCGAACCAGCATATATGCAGCGACACATGCTTATATTTGGAATGGGCTACACCGCCAACCGTCTTGCCGACACTTTGCGCGCCGCCGGTTGGTTGGTGACGGGAACGCGGCGGATGAGCGGTGGCGATGCCATCGCCTTCGATGATGAAGTCGCGGTGCTGACCGCGCTGGAGACCGCAACGCATATATTGTCGAGCGTGCCGCCAATGGCCGAGGGCGGCGATCCGGTGCTTTTGAAATATGGCGCGGCGATTGCTGCGCGCGCGCCCATATGGATCGGCTATCTGTCCTCCACCGGAGTCTATGGCGATACCGGCGGTGCATGGGTCGATGAAAGCGCACCGGTGGGCGAGGGCCGCCGCACCGCGCGGGCCGAAGCCGACCTTGCGTGGCAGGCCTTGCGCAATGACGTCCGTGTATTCCGCTTGCCCGGCATTTACGGGCCCGGCAGATCGGCGCTGGAGCGGGTTAAAGAGGGCAAGGCACATCGTATCGACATGCCGAATCAGATTTTCAGCCGCGTGCATGTTGACGACATCGTCGCTGCGGTCATTGCCGCCTTTGATGGTCCTGCGGGCGTTTACAATATCGCCGATGACATGCCCGCGCCGCAAAATGATGTCATCGAATATGCGTGCGACCTGCTGCAACGCGATTGGCCACCTTTATTGTCCATCGAGGCCGCTGGCCTGTCGCCTATGGCGCGTGGATTTTACGCCGAAAACCGCCGCATAGCGAATGGCAAAGCGAAAAGGCTGCTTGCCTGGCTACCACGATATGCCAACTACCGAATGGGCTTAGGGTCAGGACCACTTAAATCCACCTTCGCGGTTTGGGGCCATACTGTTCAGTGCAAGGCGGCAAAGCGCAGGACTTAGTGGTTCTAAGTCTAGCTTT
>Ga0208327_1000103_pt1 | contig 22209 bp, 27 predicted proteins | sample LakMenEpi26Jun08_FD_150733 | JGI IMG/M metagenome (GOLD analysis project Ga0208327, IMG submission 150733) | Freshwater microbial communities from Lake Mendota, WI - 26JUN2008 deep hole epilimnion (SPAdes) | ecosystem: Environmental > Aquatic > Freshwater > Lake > Epilimnion/Euphotic zone ...
CGGCAAGCGCAGGGCTTAGTGGTTCTAAGTCCAAGCTTGCCAACGCGGCAATGGACAGTATGGGTCAAATCCGAAGGACGTCAAAATGGCTTCGATCTCGAAACAAAATGACCTTGCAGGCAGAATGACTGCCTGCGGCGGCCATTCTCCTTCGATATCTTTGCCATTTTGACGCCGCGAAGGTGGATTTAAGTGGTCCTGACCCTAAGTCCCGAAAACGCCCGACTCTTCGACTGTTTCTTGCGCGCTTTAAGTGGTCCTGACCCTAAGGATAACGTCAAATTAGATATACCAACCGTTGGTATACTAACCGGCAGCAGTTGCCATTGGAGCCGTTCGCGGCGCAGTGGGCCTTGTCGATCACTGGACCGGTCGACCGGACCTCCGCTGAAACGATATCCCAGTGCGGCGGAGGTCCAACCTTGGGGACATTATATGGTGTCGATTGTTTCCACAGTCGCGTATCTCGGCTTGGAAGCCCGCAGCGTAGAAGTCCAATGCCAAGTCGCGCCAGGTATGGTAAGCTTCGCCGTTGTGGGTCTTCCAGATAAGGCAGTCGCCGAAAGCCGCGAGCGGGTTCGCGCCGCAATCTCTGCGCTGGGTCTGGCATTGCCGCCCAAGCGGATCACCATCAATCTCTCACCCGCTGACCTACCCAAAGAGGGCTCGCATTATGACTTGCCAATTGCTTTGGCATTACTGGGTGCAATGGGGTTGGTGGATGCAGAGGCGCTAGCGCAATTTGTTGTGGTCGGTGAGCTAGGTTTGGATGGCAGGGTGGCGGCATCACCTGGCGTGCTTTTGGCGGCGCTACATGCCTCGTCACGCGGGCTCGGGCTGATATGTCCGGCGATGCAAGGGTCAGAGGCGGCTTGGGCTGGTGAAATCGAAGTCGTGGCCGCACCCGACTTACTGGGCTTGCTGAACCATCTAAAAGGGCAATCCTTGCTGCGCCCGCCTGAGCCAGGGCGCGCCGCGCCGCGCCAAACGGGCCCTGATCTGAAAATGGTAAAGGGGCAAGAGACCGCAAAGCGCGCGCTGGAGATTGCCGCTGCTGGCGGTCACAATTTGGCGATGGTTGGGCCACCGGGCGCGGGTAAGTCGCTATTGGCCTCGTGTTTGCCGGGCATCCTGCCGGAGCTTTCGCCCGCTGAAGCATTGGAAGTGTCCATGATTGCATCCGTCGCCGGATCTTTGGATGGTGGACGCTTATTGCGGACACGTCCGTTCCGTGCACCGCATCATAGCGCGTCCATGCCAGCCTTGGTCGGGGGCGGTCTGCGCATTCGTCCGGGCGAAGTCAGCCTTGCGCATCTGGGTGTCCTGTTCCTCGACGAACTGCCCGAATTCCAGCGTGGCGTGCTCGACAGTTTGCGACAACCCTTGGAAACCGGCGAAGTCAGCGTCGCACGGGCCAACAGCCATGTGACTTTCCCCGCCAACGTCCAATTGGTCGCTGCGATGAACCCTTGCCGCTGCGGGCATCTTGGCGACGCTGCTTTGGCATGTAGCCGGGCGCCGCGTTGCGCTGCGGACTATCAGGCGAAGATATCGGGGCCCTTGCTTGATCGGATTGATCTGCATGTCGATGTGCAGGCCGTCCGCGCCGCAGACTTGGTCCTTCCGCCCCCCGCCGAAGGTTCGGCTGAGGTGGCCGCAAGGGTGCAGGCCGCGCGTTTCCTGCAAAGCGCACGGCTGCAAGGCACGGACTTGCGAACCAATGCAGATCTTGATGGCGACACACTTGCAGAATTTGCCACGCCGGACGCAGCGGGGCAGAAGTTACTGGCCCAAGCGGCAGAAGCGATGCGCCTATCGGCCCGCGGCTACACACGCATATTGCGCGTTGCCCGCACCATCGCGGATTTGGCTAACGTCACTGACGTTGGCCGCATCCACATTGCCGAGGCACTGAGCTACCGAAGGCAGCCCCCACGCAACTGAGCAGCAATGTGGGGCGGGCCTTGCATTAATCATGAAGTGATTCAAAGGGCGCCTAAGGCCAATTGGTGCGGATGGCGGGACTCGAACCCGCACGCCCTTACGGACAACAGATTTTAAGTCTGTAGCGTCTACCATTCCGCCACATCCGCTTAGCCATGCGCAGACAGCATTACGCCCGCAGGGTCAAGTGCCTTTGCACAAACGGGTTATTTGTTGAGGCTTTCGCGGACCTCTTTGCCCGGTTTGAAATAGGGTACGCGCTTCGATGGCACTTCGACCGATGCGCCGGTGCGCGGGTTGCGGCCCTTGCGTGGGCTGCGGGCGCGGGTCGAAAAAGCGCCAAAACCGCGTAATTCAACACGCCCACCATCGGAAAGACGTTGAATGATCTGGTTGAAAAACAGATCGACGATCTTTTCGATTTCCTCTGTTTTGAGCTCCAGATTCTCGGCTTCAAGCTTTTTGATCAACTCGGAACGGATCATATTGTGTCCCTCTCTTACGGTTTTTTAATGCGACGCAGCGCGATTATCAAAGTTCACGTTACAAAGCTTTACAATAATTTCGTGACGTTGCCATAAATTTTTCATTATTACAACGGTCTTCCAATCATTTCGTGCCAAAAGCATAAAAAAACCCGCTCCTCTTGCAAGGAGCAGGTTTTTATTACGGCATTTTGGATGATAGCTTTAACCGAAGCTTACTTCTTCACGCCCTTGAGTGCTTCACCCAAGATGTCGCCAAGCGATGCGCCGGAATCGGACGAACCATATTGCTCAACGGCTTGCTTTTCTTCGGCCAGTTGGAGCGCCTTGACCGAGAAGTTCGGCTTTTTCGAGCGGTCGAAACCGGTGACCATCGCATCAAACTTCTGACCAACCTGGAAGCGGTCGGGACGTTGCTCGTCACGGTCACGGCCAAGGTCGGCGCGCTTGATGAAGCCAGTTGCACCATCTTCGCCCGCTTGCACTTCAAGTCCGCCATCGCGCACTTCAAGAACGGTCACGGTGGTGGTGCCACCCTTCTTCAGGCCGCTTGCCGAAGCAGCGCCGGCTGCCGATGGTGCACCCTTTTCAAGCTGCTTGATGCCAAGCGAAATGCGCTCTTTCTCGGCGTCAATGTCGAGAACGATTGCCTTGACGGTTTCGCCCTTGCGGTGAAGGTGCAGGGCCTCTTCGCCGGTGATGCCCCAGGCGATGTCGGACATGTGGACCATGCCGTCAACGTCGCCGTCCAGACCAATGAAGAGACCAAATTCGGTCGCATTCTTGACTTCGCCTTCAACGGTCGAACCAACTGGGAACTTGTCCGCGAACGATGCCCATGGATTGTCGTGCGCTTGCTTGAGGCCAAGCGAAATGCGGCGTTTCTCCATGTCGATATCGAGAACGACAACGTCGACTTCTTGTGAGGTCGAAACGATTTTGCCCGGGTGCACGTTCTTTTTTGTCCATGACATTTCCGAAACATGGACCAGACCTTCGATACCGGCTTCGAGTTCGATGAACGCACCATATTCGGTGATGTTCGTGACTGAACCCTTGAGCTTTGTACCGACTGGGTACTTGGCAACCGCTGCATCCCAAGGATCGCTTTCCAGCTGCTTCATGCCCAGGCTGATGCGCTGCGTGTCCTTGTTGATACGCACGATCTGAACCTTGACGGTATCACCAATGTTGATGACTTCGCTTGGGTGGTTGATACGCTTGTAGCTGATGTCCGTGACGTGGAGCAGGCCATCAATGCCGCCCAGGTCAACGAACGCACCATAATCGGTGATGTTCTTGACAACGCCGTCGATGATTTGCCCTTCGGCGAGGTTCTGGATGAGGCCAGTGCGCTGCTCTGCGCGGGTTTCTTCCAATATGGCACGACGCGATACAACGATGTTGCCACGCTTGCGGTCCATTTTAAGGATGACGAATGGTTGGGCGATATCCATCAATGGCGCAACGTCGCGCACGGGACGGACGTCAACCTGGCTGCCGGGCAAGAATGCCACTGCGCCGCCCAAATCAACGGTGAAACCACCCTTCACACGGCCAAAGATAACGCCGTCAACGCGGTTGCCTGCGTCGAATTCGCCTTCAAGCACATCCCAAGCGGCTTCGCGACGGGCGCGATCGCGGCTGAGCATGGCTTCGCCGTTCATATTTTCTACGCGGTCAACGAAGACTTCGACTTCGTCGCCAACCTTCAGGTCGGCTTTTTGGCCGGGCATAGCGAATTCACGCAGCGCCACACGGCCTTCGGATTTGAGACCCACATCGATGACGGCATGGTCATTGTCGATTGCGGTTACGGTGCCTTTTACGACGCGGCCTTCAAAGCCACCGTCTGCGCCACCAAGTGATTCGTCGAGAAGTGCCGCGAAATCGTCGCGGGTCGGGTTTGGCGAAGTTGCCATAGGTTAGAGTGTCCTTACGTACATTTTGTCCGGCCAGTCGGTTGGTTCCGACGGTCTTTGACCAGAGTTGCCCTGATGCCCGAATAGCAGCAAAGCGTTCAAAAACGGTGCATATCGAGCCAAATTACCACGTCATGCTGAACTTGTTTCAGCATCCATCCATCAACTTAGACCAAGGGTCAGCGAGGCGAAATGGACCCTGAACCAAGTTCAGGGTGACGGTGTGTTCTATCGATACACTCCGGCTACTTAGCTCTTGCGAAGTTGAGACTCCACCAAAGCAATCGCAGCTTGAACGGCGTCGCCTATAGTCAAATCGCCGGTATCAAGCAATAGCGCGTCTTCCGCCGGTTTTAACGGCGCATCGGCGCGGCCCGTGTCGCGCGCATCGCGCGCCTGAATGTCGCCGAGGATATGGGCAAATGCGACATCGTTACCGTGCCTTTGCATTTCATCATATCGGCGGCGTGCGCGGACCTCTGCGGGCGCGGTGACGAACAGCTTCACGTCAGCATGTGGCGCGATGACCGTCCCGATATCGCGCCCGTCAAGCAACGCGCCGCCGGGTTGATTGGCAAAGTCCACCTGCCGCTTGTTGAGCGCCGCGCGCACCACGGGGTGGATCGATACCCGGCTAGCTAACCCGCCAACTTCTTCGTTCCGCAAGCTGGGGTCATCAAGCAAGCTGTCCGGGAACCCGCATCCCGCCAAAGCGTCCGCCGGGTCGTCGGCGTTACCCTGGTGCAATTGCACCTGCCGTCCCACCGCGCGGTAGAGCAGGCCCGTATCCAGAAACGGCAACCCAAAATGCGCGGCGAGGGCCTTTGCCAACGTGCCCTTGCCCGAGGCAGTTGGCCCGTCAACGGCGATGATCATTCGGCCGCGCCTGTATCGACACGGTGCTTCATCAGCGCCTTGGTGATGCCAAACAAAGCAATCGCCATCCAGACGATTTCCAATACCATTGTCGGCAGATTGAAATTCACCGTCAGCGAAATGGTCAGCAAGGCCGCGCCAAGGAAGTTTGCGACGTTGAACCACAATGCGTTCATCTGCGTCGTGAGGTTGCTATACGCAAACGCCGCAACGATGAAGAAGCTCCCGGCAAACCCAATGAGGTCAGCGGCGAAAGGCGATAGATATTCGGTCAATGTTGAACCTGCAGATTATGTAAGATGGTTTCAAATGTCGGAAAACTCGTCGCAATGGGCGACACGTCATCCACCGTTACCGACTGATAACAATGCTGCCCTGCCACGGCGAAGCTCATCGCGATGCGGTGGTCGAGGGCGCTTGTTACCGTCGCGCCGCCTTCTAACGGTTCTCCTCCGCTGCCGTCGATGACAAGGCCGTCTTCGCGTTCTTCGACCCGTGCGCCAATCGCTTTCAAGCCCGTCGCCATGAGCGCGAGCCGGTCGGATTCTTTGACGCGCAGTTCGTCCAGCCCGCTGGTCGTTGTTCGGCCTTGCGCCATGCTGGCCGCGACGAAAAACACGGGAAACTCATCGATCATACTGGGCGCAACATCGGGTGGCACGTCGATGCCGCGCAACGCCGAGTGCCGCGCAGTGATGTCCGCCACTGGCTCGCCGCCAACCTCGCGCGCGTTGGAATAAGTGAGGTCAGCGCCCATCGCCTCCAGCATCTTGTAAATGCCCGTGCGCGTCGGATTCATGCCGACATGGGTGACGGTGACTTCGCTACCCGGTGTAATTAGTGCGGCGACAACGAAAAAGGCTGCGGAAGACGGATCGCCGGGAACCTCAATCTGTTGCGGCTGTAACTCTGCTTCGCCCATCAGGCGGATATGCCGCACACCATCGGCATCAACATCGACGGTTAAATCTGCACCAAAACCGCGCAGCATGCGTTCGCTATGGTCGCGGGTGGGCACTGGCTCGATGACTTCGGTGATGCCCGCGATGTTCAACCCGGCCAGCAAGACGGCGCTTTTAACTTGCGCAGAGGCGACCGGCAGACGGTAGCTGATCGGTATGGCAGGCACCAATCCGCGCACCATGATCGGCAGCATCCCGCCGGGGCTTGCCGTAAACTCGGCGCCCATTTGGCTGAGCGGATCAATCACGCGGCCCATCGGGCGTTTGGACAGGCTGGCATCGCCAATGAAGGTCGCGGTTAGCCGGTGGCTGGCGACCAGCCCCATCAATAACCGTGTCGAGGTCCCGCTATTGCCCATGTCGAGCGCGCCAGATGGCTGCATCAGGCCGCCCACGCCAACGCCGTTGACGGTCCAATTGCCTTCACCAGTGCGTTCTATATGCGCGCCCATTGCCCGCATAGCAGTCGCGGTGGCGAGCACGTCTTCGCCTTCTAGCAACCCTGAAATTTTGCTTTCACCCACCGCAAGCGCGCTCAACATAAGCGCGCGGTGCGAAATGGATTTGTCGCCAGGAACCTTAAGCGTGCCAAGTAACGCGCCGCTGGGCTGGAAACTGCCGGGTCTGGGTACTGCGCTGTGCATGATGTTTTGCGCTTTGCGGATGATGCGCGTTCAAGTCAACGACCACAGTAATTTTTGACAGCGGCGCGTCGCTGTGGCAAAGGCCGCGCCAATTAACGGTGATTCACAGATGTGCGTTGCCTTTCCAAACCAGTTTAAAAGGATTTAAGCCCGCCATGATCAAGGCTGAATGGGGAACCAAGCGCACTTGCCCGAAATGTGGCGTTCGTTTTTACGACCTGACCAAGGACGAGCCGGTTGAATGCATCGAATGCGGCAACCAGTGGACGCCAGAGCCAGTTTTGAAATCGAAGCAGCCAATGCCATTTGAAGAAGTCGAAAAGAAAAAGGACGACTCAGATCTGGCCGATGACGACCTCGACATTGACGTCGATGCGGTTGATGGCGACGTTTCGCCGGACAATGATGTTGACTTGGGCGGAGACGAAGATCTTGGCGTTGCCGGCACCGAAGGCGAACCCGACGACATCTAATCTTCGGACTTGATATATACAGGAGCGCCCGCTAGTGGCGCTCCTCACGAAGGCTGTCCAATGGACGGCCAGATGGGGCCTTAGCTCAGCTGGTAGAGCGCTACACTGGCAGTGTAGAGGTCAGGGGTTCGACTCCCCTAGGCTCCACCAACCTTCGACACACGTCATGCTGAACTTGTTTCAGCATCCATTTGCCAGCTTAGCCCGAAGAGTTGAGACGCATGATGGACCCTGAACCAAGTTCAGGGTGACAAGCTCGGGTATTGAACCCAACACTGGCCAAAACCAGCATTCTCCCCTAAAGGCCAATATATGCATTTTCTTGACCAAGCTAAGATTTTTGTCCGTTCCGGCGCAGGTGGCCCGGGCGCGGTCAGTTTTCGGCGGGAGAAATATGTTCAATATGGCGGCCCCGATGGCGGTAATGGCGGCAAGGGTGGTGATATCGTTATTGAGGCAGTGGCCGGGCTGAACACACTCATTGATTTTCGCTATGCGCAGCATTTCAAAGCTATGCGCGGCATTCAAGGGATGGGCCGTGATCGCCATGGCGCTTATGGTGATGATCTTGTCATTCAGGTTCCTGTGGGCACGCAGGTACTTGCCGATGACGAGGAACGCACATTGTTGCTTGACCTGACTGCAGTGGGACAACGGGTTGTGTTCCTGCGCGGTGGCGATGGCGGCCGTGGTAACGCATCGTATAAAAGCTCAACCAACCGCGCCCCGCGCGAACATGGTCCAGGCTGGCCCGGCGAAGAAAGATATATCTGGTTGCGGTTGAAACTGTTGGCTGATGCGGGCCTTGTCGGCATGCCGAACGCGGGCAAATCGACGTTCATCAACCAAGTGTCGAATACCAAGGCGAAGGTTGGTGATTATCCGTTCACCACCACGCGCCCGCAATTGGGCGTTGTTGACCATAAGTCGCGTGAATTCGTGCTGGCCGATATTCCAGGCCTTATCGCTGGCGCTGCCGAAGGCGTTGGCATTGGCGACCGTTTCTTGGGCCATATTGAGCGCTGCCGGATCCTCATTCACTTGATTGATGCAACGCAAGATGACCCCGTGGCCGCATGGCACATTGTGTGTGACGAATTGAGCGAATATGGCGCGGCCTTGGATGAAAAGCCCCAGATTGTCGCGCTCAACAAGGGCGATTTGCTTGACCCTGAATTAATGGCCGACATCGCACAGCAGCTTCAGGCCGCTGGCGCGCAGGATGTCATCGCGATTTCCGGCGCGACGGGCCAAGGCGTTGACCTGGTCCTCGACCGGATATTAGAGGCGCTGCCTGCCAAAAGCGGGATTGAAGGCGCAAAGGCCGATGGCATCACCGAGGATGGGACATGGTCGCCGATCTGAACGCTGCGCCCGGCATTCACGCTTCCGTCACCCTGAACTTGTTTCAGGGTCTATCGTGCAGCGGAACCTGCGCTGGAACGGATAAATGGATGCTGGAACATCAGTCACCACCGGTGAAACAAGTTCAGCATGACGCCCGTGGATAAACTCTCACCCGCATCCTGCCCCTTATTGGTGGTCAAAGTCGGCTCATCGTTGCTGGTGCAGCCGGACGGAACCGTGCGGCGGGAATGGCTTCAAACGCTCGTTGCGGACATCAGTGCGCGGCATAAGGCGGGGCAGCGGTGCATCATTGTCACCTCGGGCGCAATTGCGCTGGGCGCCCGCCGCTTGGGCTTTGACAAGGGTGGCCGCGCCAGCCTTGCCGATGCGCAAGCTGCCGCGTCGGTAGGGCAGATTGTGTTATCGGGCATCTGGGCGGACCTGTTGGAAGGTCAGTCCTTGGCCGCAGCGCAGATGCTGGTGACGCTCGATGATCTTGAGGACCGCCGCCGTTATTTGAACATCGCGGCCACGCTTGATCGCCTCTTGGGGGCAGGGGCAGTGCCCGTCATCAACGAAAATGACAGCGTCGCTACCGAAGAAATTCGCTTTGGCGACAATGACCGTTTGGCCGCACGCGTGGCGCAAGCTGCGGGCGCGACGGGCGTGATATTGCTGTCCGATGTTGACGGCTTGTTCGACCGCGCGCCACATTTGCCTGGCGCGGTGTTGCTACCGACGATTGAGAAGATTGACGGCCGCGTGCGGGTGATGGTCGCCGAAGGCTCCTCTTCTGGCATGGGGTCCGGCGGGATGGCATCCAAATTGGATGCCGCAGATATTGCGACGCGGGCCGGGATTGGCCTGGTAATCGCATCAGGCCTGCGCGACCATCCGCTTATGGCGTTGGAGCAGGGTGGGCTTTCGACCTTCTTCGCCCCACGCGAAGGCGCATCGGCCCGCAAAAGCTGGCTCGGCGGACGGCTGACGGTCAAGGGGCGGATCCGAATTGATGACGGTGCGGTACAAGCGCTCCAGAACGGCAGCAGCCTGTTGCCCGCAGGCGCACTGTCGGTAGAGGGCGAATTCAAACGCGGCGATGTCATCGACATCAGCGCCGATGACGGCGTTGCGATTGCACGCGGACTTTCCGAATATGACGCGGTTGATGCGGCGCGTATCTGCGGGCACCGGTCAAGCGAGCTTGCCGCCATATTAGGCACCGTGCCGCGCTCTGTGCTCGTCCACCGCGATCAATTGGTCCTGCTGTGAAGACAGTTGCGCTGACGGGGGCGACGGGGTTTGTCGGGCGGATCACGCTGGATCGATTGGTCGCAGATGGCTGGCACGTGCGCGCATTGACGCGGCGGGACCAGCCCACGACAGCAGGCGTGACATGGGTTCATGGCCGTCTGGATGATGTGGCCAGTCTCAACCTATTATGCAAAGGCGCAGATGCGGTGTTGCATGTCGCTGGCGTCGTCAACGCGCCCGATGCGGCTGGTTTTGAAAGCGGTAATGTAGCTGGCACGGAAAATATGCTCGCCGCTGCCCAAATGGCACATATTGACCGCTTCGTCGCTGTCTCCTCACTCGCCGCGCGCGAACCGGCGCTGTCCTTATATGGCGCGAGCAAGGCCAGGGCCGAAAATCTTGTGAAAGCTTCGCCGCTCGACTGGATCGTCATTCGACCGCCGGGTGTCTATGGTCCTGGCGACACCGAAATGTTTGATATGTTCCGGATTGCGGCCAAGGGCTGGGCTTTGCTGCCGCCGCGCGGGCGCGTGTCCGTCATCCATGTCGATGATCTGGCCCGCTTGCTCGTGACCTTGTTGTCGGCTGAAAATGTGTCGAAACGCGTGTTCGAAGCCGATGACGGGACGGCGGGCGGGTGGAGTCATGAAGCCTTTGCCAAAGCCATCGGCGCGGCGGTCGGCCGCAACATTACGGCACTGCATGCACCGGGCTTTCTTTTGAAATTTGCCGGATGGGCCGATCGTGCGATCCGCGGGCCAATGGCAAAGCTGACGCCGGACCGCGCCAATTACCTTGCGCATCCCGACTGGACTATTGACCCGGACGCTGCGCCAGCGTCGCAGCTTTGGCAGCCGAAAATTCCAACGACTTCGGGCCTGAAAGACACCGCAGGCTGGTATCGCAAGCATGGGTTGATGTAGCGCCTTAACCTTGCCCTTTTGCCGCCTTATTCGCTTGCAATAGCGCGAACAGGCGAGGCATTGGCCGCCAATCATATCGAGGATTTAAGAATGACTGACCGGAGCGAAATGTTTGATCGCCTGAAGGGCTTGATTGAACCATTTAACAAAAAAGGCACCGAAGTTGGTGAAGCAACGACGTTTGCAGGCGACCTTGAATGGGACAGCCTGACCGTTATGGATTTTGTCGCTGACGTCGAAGACAGCTTTGACATCATCATCAGCATGAATTTGCAGGCTGAGATCGAAAATGTTGGCCAGTTGGTCGACGCCGTGACCAAGCTAACTGCTGCTTAAATTTTTCACGAGAGACGGTAATGACTGACTTATTTTCAAAATTTGACGCCTTAATCGCCCAGCGCGAAGGTCTGCTCGCCACCGGCGTAAAAGACCCGTTCAGCCTGGTGATGGAAGAAGTGAAATCGCCCACCGTCGCTGTCGTCAATGGCAAGGAAACGATCCTGCTTGGCACCTATAATTATATGGGCATGACCTTTGACGATGACGTCATTGCGGCAGGCAAGCAAGCATTGGACGAATTTGGCGCTGGTACCACCGGCAGCCGCGTTCTGAACGGCACCTTTCAGGGTCATAAGGAATGCGAAGACGCATTGAAGGAATTTTACGGGATGGACCATGCCATGGTCTTTTCCACGGGCTATCAGGCGAATTTGGGTATCATCAGCACGATCGCTGGCAAGGGCGATTACATCATCCTCGACATTGACAGCCATGCATCGATTTATGATGGCTGCAAAATGGGTGACGCCGAAATCGTCGCCTTCCGTCACAATGATGTTGAGGCACTTGAAAAACGCCTGAAACGGCTTCCTTCGGACGCAGGTAAGCTTGTTGTGCTTGAGGGCGTTTACTCCATGCTGGGCGACGTTGCGCCGTTGAAGGAAATGATCCGCGTTTCGAAAGAGGCCGGCGCAATGATCCTAGTCGATGAAGCGCACTCAATGGGCTTTATCGGCGAAAATGGGCGCGGCGTGGCGGAAGAGCAAGGCGTGCTGGATGATGTCGATTTCGTCATTGGTACCTTTTCCAAATCGGTTGGCACCGTGGGTGGTTTCTGCGTGTCGAACCATCCCAAGTTTGAAATCATGCGGCTGGTTTGCCGTCCTTATGTGTTCACCGCATCGCTACCGCCTTCGGTTGTTGCCTGTTCGGCGGCAAGTATTCGCAAGCTGATGCATAATGGTAACAAGCGCGCGCATTTGTGGGAAAATTCAAAGAACCTGCATCAGGGGCTGCGCGATCTGGGCTTCCAATTGGGCACGCCCAATGCACAAAGCGCCATCATCGCGGTCATCATGCCCGATCTGGAAAAGGGTGCGGCGATGTGGGCAGCGTTGCTTGAAAACGGGCTGTATGTGAACTTGGCACGCCCACCGGCGACGCCCGCAGGTATGACCTTGCTGCGCTGCTCGCTTTGCGCGGAGCATACGAGCGATCAGGTCGCAGATATTCTCGACCGCTTCGAACGCGCAGGCAAGGCTGTCGGGATCATCTGACGGAAAGCTCGTGAACAGGCTTGACCGTAACGCCCGCCTTTTGGCCGTCAGTTTCGCGGCCATGGCGGGCATGGTCGATGCCATTGGGTTCCTTGCCAGTGGCGGGTTTTTCCTGTCTTTTATGAGCGGAAATTCCACACGGCTCAGCGTCGGTCTGGTGGAGGCCGCGCCTTATGTGGGCATGGTTGCTGCGTTGCTGGCAAGCTTTGTAACCGGCGTGATTGCAGGGTCGCTTATTGGCCGCAAGAACATGCTCTCGCCTTCGCGGCGTCAGGCATTCATCCTCATCATCATATCGCTGTTGCTATTTGCCGCGCCACTCATTGCAAGTTTTGGATTTCTGCTCATTGGGCTGTGCTTTGCGGCATTCTGCATGGGGCTGGAAAACACGCTTTTTGAACGCGAAGGCTCCGTATCGTTCGGGCTCACTTACATGACAGGAGCGCTTGTTAAAATCGGGCAGGGGCTTGCCACGATGATCAGCGGCGGTCCGCGTTTGGAATGGGTGCCATATCTGTTGCTATGGCTTGGCCTGATCAGCGGCGCTGCGGTTGGCGCGTTGATGTTTGGCATCTTTGGATATAACAGCCTGTGGTTGCCTGCGGCTTATGCCGGCATTTTCGCGCTTGTGCTGTTGGCTCCGCACAACCGATTTGGCGGTTAACGCACGGCCCCTTTTGCCCATAATTTCGGCACCAGAAACAGCGCCGCGACCAATGGCCATTTGCGCTGCCATGGCTGGATGATGATCTGCGTTCCGGCGTGGCGGTTTATCTTCCACGCCAGATAATCAATCCCGCCTGCATAAGTAAACGCGGCCTTGGCAAGCCGTGCGATGGTCAGCAATTTGCCGCGTCGGCGCAATCCCGGCCAACGCTTTTTCTCTTGCCCAATTTTGGCACTCACATCGGGTAATAACAGAATTTTGTCGCCGCGATGCTCGTTCGCTATACGGGTGTGACACAGCGCAGCGATGCCAAAACGGCCATAGCGTTCGGGGTCGAATGCGATGACGGACGATGGCCGGTCTTTGCGTTCGGCGCGCAGTTCGGCGCTATATGTCATCTGGAACCCCAACTGCCACAAATCGAGGACGTCCACCTCACGTTCGGCAAATGCCAATGCTGCATTGAGCAAAGTTGGGGCTGCCCCCGAAACCGCGATTACCGCTGCCTGTCGCGCCTTATCATCGGCGCACCAGGCGAGGCGTGCGGGCTGTGCAAATCTGGCCCAGACCGAAACGGCGGATGCGGCGGGCCGGTTAAGGTGATGAAAGTCGCTTTCGCTTAACACCGCGACTTTGGCGATGAGGCCATTATGTTGAAACGGAAAGACGTTGGGCGGTAGACGGCGGTTCCATTTCGCGAGCCAGCTTTCGCCATAAGCGGCCTTATAGTCAGAAACGATCAGGTAAAAGTCGAGCATCTCGCCCTGCAATTGCTCCGACCGTAAACATGAACCGTAGAATAACACCGCGCGTGCCGCGCCATTAAATTGCGCCGCGATATGCGATGCAAATTCGCTTACGCCCTTCTGCACTGGGATAGCCAATTCTTCAGCGACAAGTTGCGTAAGCGAGAGCATGTCTGTGGCCTTAGCCGCCTTTATGGGCGCTTGTTAAGCGGCCAGTTTCAGGAACGGGACGGGCGGTGTCGAGCGCAGAACGATTGGGCTACCGCGATGGGCCTGAAAAACTTCGCCGTCCAGAACGACATTGCTTTGTTCGCTGTCAATGCGGATGACGTCGCCTTGTTGGAAATGCACGCCGCTCATGGTTGTTTGCCCTAATTTGCCACGCAATGACGCCGCAATCATTTTCAGCATGGCTAATGGTTTTTGGTCAACCGCCAGAAATTTCATCAGCCCGCGTTGCTTGTTGTTGCCCGCTTGGCCGCCCAGCAACAGCTTTTCCAAAGTCGTCACAATCAGCACAGAAAACGTGCCGTGCAATTCACCATTGCGGATGAACGTTATGCTGACCGGCTTGGATCGCGCGGGTAGGAAACGGGATTTTACGCTGACGATTGCCGAAAACATGACGGCAAATACGGTCAAAAAATGGCTAAGCCCATTGGGTAGGCCCAAGGGATAAATTTTGTGCCGACAATATAAAATCGTTTCGGCAAGTCCTGCTCCACCAAGAAACATGCCCAGCACCGGACGCGCACCTTCGCTGCCATCGCTCAGGGCAATGAGTTCGCGCACCACGATATGCTTCGTCATATCGCCTTTTGCGACCTCAATAATCCGCGAAAGTGCCTCCAACGGATCGCCTTCTGCACCCAAGTCCAAGGCGATGAGGTTCGTCTTGCCGTTGGGCAATACAGCCACTGGCGGTGGGGTGCCTTCAAAATGGCCACCATGATAAAGCTCGGTCAGGGCGGATTGAACCGTGCCATCGCCGCCGTTGATGACCAGCACCTTGGGCTTCACGCGGGCAATCATCTCCAACGCCTTGGCAATCTGGCCGATCTCCTCGACCTCATAATGGAATATATCGGGATTTTTGGCGCAATAGGTTCGAACCTCTGGCAACATAGATTTGTTGCCAGTTGAATGCGGGTTAGAAAGGAGCGCCACTAAAGCCAAATAAGAACCCTCACATATATTTCAGGTTGATTGTGATCCGCGTGACACCGGGGCCTGCGTCAAAAGCGACCTTGTTGACCGATGGCCTGCCCAAGTTCAGAATGCTGATGCTTGGGTTATTCGAAAAACCGCCGCCGTCTTGGCTAATGTCGGTCTTGCCATTGCCATTGCGGTCATGCCGGACAGCGATGCCATATTTGCCTTCAGAGGGAACCGGGACGCAGATATTCATGCTGCCTGCGCTTGCTGGGGTCTCGATACGGTGGAGCCAACGGCCCTTGGCCAACCAAACGCCGGCAATTGCGGGGTAGGATTGCACACGGACTTTCCCGGTCGCCTCCTTAATGCCGCGCACTTGGACGAGCACGGCCGGCCCGTTGCCCGACGTGCACCGCGACATATCATTATTCAGCTCTTGGCTCGCGACTGCTACACCTGAAACCAGCACCAGACCAACCATAGCCACAAGGGCGACACATTTCTTCATCTGTATACTCCTGGAACTTTATGTCTGTTATCCGCACTTTTTTCGGATAGCATCGATATTGCCCCTGAACCTGTAACCGTCTATCGGGTGAGTTTGCGGCCAAATTAGGGTGACAGGGCGACGATAAATTGAAATTTCTAACTGCCACCGACCGCTATATCTTCCGGCTTGTGATGTTGCCGCTGCTTGCCACACTCGCAATCGCCGCGTCATTGCTGTTGCTGGAAAAGATGCTGAACCTGTTTGACTTTGTGGCAGCAGAGGGCGGGCCGGTCAGCGTCGTTTGGCGGATGCTGGCCAACCTCATGCCCGAATATCTCTCATTGGGTATCCCCATCGGCCTGCTGCTAGGCATCTTGTTGGCCTTCCGTCGATTGGCAACATCTTCAGAACTCGACATTTTCCGCGCAGTGGGCATGAGCTATTTTCGCCTGTTGCGCGTTCCGTTCATGTTCGCAATCGCGCTTGCCGCTATCAATTTCGCGATCGTTGGCTTTATTCAACCAAGTTCGCGCTATTTGTATGAAGAACTGCGCTTTGAACTGCGTTCAGGTGCCTTTGGCGCAAAAGTGCGGGTGGGGGAGTTTAACAATGTCGGCAAAAACCTGACCGTCCGTATCGACGAAAGCCGCGATAACGGCAATGCTCTGTCGGGCTTATTTGTTTTCGCGCAAAGCAACAGCGGGCAGACTATTGCAGTGACGGCGGAGCAAGGCCAGTTTTTGCGGACCGACGACCCTGATACGATCTTGCTGCGGCTCGAAAAAGGAACGCTCGTTCATGACGCGCCAAGTTATGAATCTCCTCGGGTGTTGAGCTTTACGAGCCATGACATCCCCATTCCGTTGCCAAAGATCGAAAATTTCCGCACGCGCGGTGGCAAGGATCGTGAATATCTGATCACTGAATTGATCCAGATCGGCGGTGATGCCCAGAAACCTGCGCTGGACCGCAACCGGGCTTGGGCCAATTTTCACTTCCGCCTGGTGGAAGTCGCAATGATGCTCTTGCTGCCTTTGCTTGCGCTGGCATTGGCGATCCCGCCGAAGCGGTCAACGTCCGCGCTTGGGGTGTTTTTATCAATTGTCATGGTGGTGACCTATCACAAGGTCAACGAATATGCCGAAGGCGTGGGCGGGATGGGCATCGTTGATCCCTTCATTGCCTTGTGGTTGCCATTTTTGATTTTCACAGCGCTGATCCTGTGGATGTACCATATCATTGCGCATGTGCCCGGCGGGCAGCCGATTGGCGCGCTTGAGGTGTTTGCCACAAAGGCCGGTAAATGGGTCAAGGGCGTATTTCGGTTCGGTCGAAAATCGCGGCTGGCGACCCTTGGCATGCCCGCGCCATCGGCGGAGACGTAGATCATGCATTTTTTCCCGTCGCGTAACATTACAATATATATGGCAAAGCTATTCATCATCCGCAGCTTTGCGGTGCTGATGATGCTCGTTCTTATATTGATGACGCTCGATTTGTTGGGGGAAAGCGGCAAAATTCTGTCGGTTCCCGGAAATGATCAGGGCGATGTTCTGCATTATATTTCGATGCGCGCGCCGCAGATTATTGCACGGTTTCTGCCTTTTTCGGTGTTGCTCGGCACTTTGATCACTTTTGCGGGGCTAAGCCAGAACAGCGAAGTCGTGGCGATGAAGGCCGCTGGATTATCGGCGCATCAGATTTTGGCACCGATGTTCGTCGCCAGCCTTGGTGTTGCGGTGATATCCTTTGCCTTTAACGATGCCGTCGTTGCGCCCAACACTGCCCAGTTAAAAGTGTGGCAGAAAGCGGAATATGGCGCGGTGGCACCTGATGGCAACGCCCGCAACAATATATGGGTGCGTGAGGGCGATGACCTTATCAATGCGGGCAACGTTGTGGGTTCTGGCGATGACACGGTGCTAGAGGACGTCCGCATATATCTGCGTGCCAATGGCGGATTGCGACAAGTTATCACCGCCACCCGCGCGCGTTACATCGGCGATGCTTGGCAACTTGAGAAAACCAAATCGTTCAATGTGGCGACAACAATCGGAACGACGGCAGATAGCCTCATCATTGGAAAAGGTATCACGCCTGACAGGTTCAATTTGGTTAAAGTCGATGGCGACAGCCTTGCCTTCCTGCCGCTCATGCGCGCAATCGACGATTTAAAGGCCGCTGGACGCCGCACGGATAATCTTGAAGGCATTTTATGGCACAAGCTATCCGGGCCTTTGTCCACATTGTTGATGCCATTGCTTGGCGCAGTGGCGGCCTTTGGCCTTGCCCGCTCCGGCGCGCTCTTTTTGCGGGCGGTCATCGGGATGGCCTTGGGCTTTACGTATTTTGTGGCCGATAACTTTGCGTTGGCAATGGGGAACCTCGGCGCTTATCCGCCATGGATTGCAGCATGGGGGCCTTTTTTGTTGTTCTTCTTGATAGGTGAGACGGTTTTGGTCCGCACCGAAGAATGAACGGTGCAGGACGTACAAGCTTTCAGGGATAGTGTATGACAGATATCAAAATTCGCCTGGTTTCGACAAAGGCTGACAAGCAAGCCTTTGTCGATCTGCCTTTCCGCTTATACGCTGGCGACCCGAACTGGGTGCCACCTTTGAAAAGCGACGTCATGGCGACGATCACGCCGGGCAAAAACCCGTGGTTCGAGCATGGCGAAGCACAGCTTTTTCTAGCTGAGCGGGATGGGCATATTGCTGGCCGCATTTCGGCGCATTTGGACTATCTCGCTTTGGCGCAGCCTCCGGAACAGGGCATGGGTCCGGGCGTCGGCAATTGGGGGTTTTTCGAAGCCGAAGACGCCGATGTTGCAAAAGTGCTGTTGGAAACAGCGGAAGGCTGGCTGCGCGACAAAAAAATGGTCCGCGCGCTTGGGCCATTGAGCCTATCGATCTGGGAAGAGCCGGGATTATTGGTGCAAGGCCATGATCACCCCCCGACGGTGCTGATGGGGCATCATAACCCTGCCTATGGCGCGTGGATACAGGCGGCGGGCTATGCTGGTGTCAAAGACCTGTATACCTATCAAATACCGATTGATGTGCCGTTCCCACCCTTGGTGCAACGTATCGTCGCATCGGGTGAGCGTAATGAGCGGATTGTCATTCGGAAGGTCAACAAGGCCAATTTTGATGCCGAAGCGGCCATCATATTGTCGATACTGAACGATGCATGGAGCGGCAATTGGGGCTTTGTGCCGATAACGGATGCAGAAGTCGCCCATACCGGAAAGCAACTTAAGCCCATCGTGTTTAACGATTTGATCCGCATTGCCGAGGTTGATGGGGAGCCCGTGGCATTCATGATGACATGGCCCGATATCAATGAGAAAATCGGCAGTTTCGGGGGATCATTATTCCCGTTCAACTGGGCAAAACTGCTTTGGTGGCTCCGCGCCCCCAAGGTCCGCAGCGTTCGGGTACCGTTGATGGGCGTGGTCAAGAAAATGCAGGCAACACGGTTGGCCAGCCAATTGGCGTTTATGATGGTCACCTATATTCGCGATGCTTCGACTGCCAAATTTGGTGCCTCGCGCGGGGAATTTGGTTGGGTACTGGACGACAATGGCCCGATGCGTTCGGTGGGTGAGGCCATCAATGGTGAGATCAACAAAGTATATCGCATTTACGAAAAGCCGTTGTGATGTCGCGCCCGGAAAATTTATCCCAAAGCGGCCATAAAGGCTGACAGGTGGGCATCACCCGGGCCTATCGGAACAAGACATGTGCGTAGTGTCGATTGCATGGCATGCGCATCCGCGTTGGCAATTGATCGTTGCAGGAAACCGGGATGAATTTCACGCCCGGTCGGCAGCGCCGTTGGGGCCATGGCCAGACGATCCGTCGATTATGGCTGGGCGCGATATCTTATCGCAAGGCACATGGATGGGGGTGAGCAACACCGGGCGCTTTGGCGTAGTTACCAATATCCGAACTCCAGACAGCACGGATCCGCAAAAGGCGTCACGTGGTGCGCTGGTCACTGATTGGCTTGCGCGCGGGGCGTTTCCTGACAATCTGGACAACTTCAACCCGTTCAGTCTGATGATTGGTGATCAACAAGGCCTGCAATATCTGTCGAACCGTCCTGATGAAGTCCGCGCCTCATTAGGGCATGGTGTGCATGGTCTCTCCAATGCGGTGCAGGGCGAACGCTGGCCGCGCAAAGAACGGTTGAACCGCGCGCTCATAAGCTGGCTTGGCGGCAGCGCAGAAGACCCCATGACTTTATTCGGCGTTTTGGGTGATGCCGATGCCACCCATGTGGACGCGCATCCGATATTCATCCGCAACGCTGTCTATGGTACGCGTTGCAGCACAATATTAGCAGTCGGGCGTGATGGTGCCGGGCGCATTATGGAGCGAAGTTTTGATAAAGCTGGGAATGGCCTTGGGGAAAGCGCCGAAGCCTTTAACTGGGCACCCTGAAACGCCTGAGGGAACCGTCCTTCTTTATGTGCGTTTGCGTCTATCGACTTTCAGGACAGGATGCCTCCATGACCGAAACAGAAAAGAGCCGACCCATCGGTCAGCGGCCTATAACCGACGCAGGCCCCGACAATGCGCGCCCCGTTGACCAAGCGGAGAATATACCGGAGAGCTTTAACAGCGAGCAAGATGACGAAGCGTCGCAGGCGCAAACCGTGTCCGACGATGCCATCCACGCTACTGCCCATCGGTCAGCCAATCTGGAAAGCGAACATGGGGGAACCACCAATCCCGCGCAGATCAATCCCGACGATACGCAGGATGTGTTGGACCATATGAACCAGATGGAACGCAGCGGGCAAATCGACATGGACGCCTATCGCGCAGAGCGCAGCGACGACGACGAACCGGACAGCTTTGGTGAGTCGGCGCTGGACCCCGACGACATCGACAGCCGCGGCAATCGTGGCGGCGATCCTGACCCTAACGTTTGATAACGTCGCCCACAGTGATGACGAGCATGATGACCGCAAATGATGTGAGCATGCCGGTGAAAATGGCGACGGCGGGAATTTGAATTACGTCCATGTCAGTTTCCTTCAGTTAAGAAGGTCTTTATGGCGTAAAAAATTCCGTCATGCCTTGATCTGGGTCAAATGTCCGATGATCGCGTGCATCGGCAAGTCACCGTAAATATGGGGGAAAAGCGCGCCGCCGCGTGATGGCTCCCATTTGATCACATCCTTAAGTGCTGCTAAATCAACCTCGGCAATGATCAATCCATCCTGACCGGCAAAATGCTTGTCCAGCGTGCCCTGAACCTGATCTTGCGTCGACAGATGGATATAGCCATCCGCCACATCAACTGGCGCGCCTTGAAAGACACCGTCCGCTTCAAATTGTGCCCATTGCGTTGCGGTCAGGATTTTGAATGCGGTGGCTGGTTGCGGCGTGTGTTCCATGCGCCATCCATGTCCAAATCGGACCATTTGGGCAAGCCGGTTTGTGGCAGACCCAAAGCGTGTCTATGATGTCACAGCATTTTGGTTGTTTTATATTCATGAAACTATCCGCGCCGCTGCGGCATTTGGTTAACGACGTCGCAAGTATGGCGTCAGTTTTAATGAAAATGGACACTGAAAATGCGTAAACTTTTAATTGGTGCAGCCTTCCTCTCCACTGCACTTGCAACCCCAGCCTTTGCGCAGGAAGACGCGCCGTTCACAGGGCCACATATCGAAGCGCTCGTCGGTTATGACGATGTGGCCGATGGCGACGGTGATCTCATGTATGGCGTGGCCGCTGGGTACGATTTTCAACTGGGCGGCGTGATTGCCGGTATCGAAGGTGAATTTGCCGATTCCGACGTTAACGGCGCGGCGAATGACTTGGTGACTACAGGCGATTCGTTCCGTTTAAACACTGACCGCGACCTGTATGTCGGCGCGCGTCTTGGTTTCGCCGTTTCGCCTTCAACGATGATCTATGCCAAGGGTGGTTACACCAATGCAAAGTTCGAGGGCCGTTTTGACAATGGCGCGGGCACGATTTTCAACAATGGTGTGACAGCCGACGGCTACCGTATTGGTGCCGGGATTGAACAGAAGTTCAACCTGCTCGGCCCAAGCGGCTTCATCAAGGCGGAATATCGGTATTCTAACTACAAAAATCTCGACATTGGCCAGGATGATTTCGACCGTGAAATCGACGTTGACCGTCATCAGGCCGTTATCGGCCTTGGCGTCCGTTTCTAATCCTTCGGCACCGCCATCTGGCTAGGGTCAGAACCGCCGGGGGCAACCCCGGCGGTTTTTGTGCGACTCACAACGCTGTGGCTTGCCCGTCGTTCAGTCTTTGAAACACCCCATCAAGCAGCGACAGCCGCTCCTTCTTCAAGGCCTCGGTCCGGTCGTCAGATGCCGGTTCAATGCCGCTGTCGATACGGTGTATTTCACGGTTCAACACATGGTAACGCTCGGCCAGCGTCGCAAAATGCGGGTCATTCCGTTTCAGATCATGGATTTTCTGCGCAGCGTCAGGGAATTCTTCGTGAAGCTCATGTGGGGTATGCGACATGCTTTATCCTCTCTTGGTTGATGTTAGGGTCAGGACCTATTAAATCCACCTTCGCGGCGTCAAAATGGCAAAGATATCGAAGCCATTTTGGCGTCCTTCGGATTTGACCCATTTTGTCCATTGCCGCGTTGGCAAGCTTGGACTTAGAACCACTAAGTCCTGCGCTTACCGCCTGGCACTGAACAAAATGGCCTCAAACCGCGAAGGTGGATTTAATAGGTCCTGACCCTAGGCATAGGGG
>Ga0208327_1000105_pt1 | contig 22155 bp, 2 predicted proteins | sample LakMenEpi26Jun08_FD_150733 | JGI IMG/M metagenome (GOLD analysis project Ga0208327, IMG submission 150733) | Freshwater microbial communities from Lake Mendota, WI - 26JUN2008 deep hole epilimnion (SPAdes) | ecosystem: Environmental > Aquatic > Freshwater > Lake > Epilimnion/Euphotic zone ...
CGTAGCGCCAGAAGTCACCAGCGTTGCAGTGTCATTGGCATCATAGGTCTTGTCTGTGGCTGTAATCCCAGAGACCGTGCTGATCGTCGCCCGCGTAATCGTCGCTATGCGGCCACCATTCACTAACGTGTAGTTGCTGGCCAAGCCAGTACCACTGGTCAACGCCAGCGTGCCAAGGCCAACAGCCTTGTTCTGACCCGCATTCTTGTCACCAAGCGTACCTGAACCCACAAGGCCAAGCGTTTCAACACCAACCCGTGCGCCGATCGTCAGATCTGCCGCCGACACCGAGGTCGTCGCATCATAGACACGGCCACCCGTCAGGCTCACCGCATAAGGCGTGATTGTGCCTGCATAATCGGAAAGCTTAAGGCCGTAATTTCCAGCCTTAGCGCCCGTCAAGGAGAGACCAGCCAAGGTAACCTTAGACGCGTCGAGCACATTGGCGTTATCAAACGTACCCGATGCCGTGCCGTCGAGGCTGACATCATCGCCCGTATAAGCGGAGCCGTCAGCAGCGGTGCCGGATCCTGCTGTAATTGCAGTTAGCAGTGCGGCGGTACCGGAAATCGCAACCGCTGTGTTGCTGTCATAAAACTTAGTGAAGGTAGAGCTGTCCAAACCGCCGACGACAAGCGTCTTCGGCGTGATTTGACCGATCAGGCCATTTACACGATCGGTCGTATCAAGCTGATAACCGTAAACCGAGATTGTCCCGGAAGCGGTTGACGATGTCGCAGTGAAGTCCGCGCCGCTGGCAATAACCTTCTTGTTGGCGAGCACATTACCACTGACGTCCCGTGCAACATCTGCACCTTCAAAGCTGACGCTAGTCGCAGTGGCTGTAACCACATCCTTATCGGTCTCGGTAGCGCTCAGATAGTCGCGCTGCGCACCTGAAACGACATAGTTAACGTTTGCAGCATTGGCCGTCGTTAAACCGTCATAGACCTTGGAAACGGTACCGGTCAGCGACACGGTAACCTTTGGCGCAAGAGTATACAGCACACCGTTGAGCGTGCTCGACGCCTGCGGCACAGTCGACGTGCCATAATTTGCATTGTAATGCTTAAAGCCAGGTGTCAGGCCGCCAAGCGTGTCGAGCGCAGGATTGGTTGACCAAATCTGCCAGACGCCATTGAGACCTGTCGTCACCGCGGATGCACCGACATTGTTAATGAAATTACCGGCGGTGACCAATGTGATGTTGCCGCCGCTGGTGATAGCCTTGGCTAGTGTCAAATTGGCCGCACTTGTTTGCAGCGTTACTGAACCGGTGCTGGTGACGCCGGCGATGCCATCACCAACCGTCAGTGCACGGCCGTTCTTCAGGTTGAAATCACCGCCGGTCGAGGCCCGCAGAACGCCGATGCTATTGGTATTATTAAGCGTTACTGAGCCAGCACCCGAAAGAACCAGAGTGTCAGCCGAAATTGCACCGACGGCTGCCTGCGTTATAGCTCCAGCTGCTGTTGTAATGCTGACCACTGATCCCTGTACCGAGCCAAGCTTAAGCGCTTGGCTGCTATTGATAGTGACCGGCATCCCGAAGGCATTGGCCGCAATCGTTCCGCTGCCAAGCGCATTGGCAAGACCAAGATCCAGCGCGCCGCGACCGGATACTAACGATGATGCGTTGGCGTTGGCGTCGCTCTGCTGAACGGTCAGCAGTAGGTTATTGTTGCCACCAAAGGTCAGCGCCTGATCGGTCTTGATACCTGTTTCAACCGCAGTGCCGAGATCCTGATACGCGCCAGCAGTCTTGAAGGTAACAGTACCGCGTACCTTGTTGACCTGCGACAGGCTTACCGACGCACCAACATTGGTTCCGGATGCCACAATCGACTTGCCGCCAGCCTGCGAAATCACCGTGAGGTCATTAGCCGAAGAATTCGTCACAAGATCAATCGAGGCGCAGCCGGTTAGACAAGAGTTGTTATTATTTGCATCATAGGTTGCCAGACTGGACGTTCCGATGAGCTTGCCGCCTGCGACGGATAATGTGATCACGCCGTTCAGGCTGATGGTATTTGGCTGCTGCGTACCCGCGCCAAACCCGAATACGTTAAGCGCAGAATTGCCCTGAATGAACGTTCCGCCCCCCGTCAGGTTGAAGCTACCGCCAACCTGCAGATAGCCATCTTGGCTGTTGGCGTTAATCCCGACCGCCTGGGTAGCATTACCGACTGACACGAGGTTAAAGTCGCCAGCCACTAGCGTATTGCCCAAGACCGTACCCGATGCACCGGTGCCCGAGTTGTCAAAGGTAACATCGCGCAGCGAATTCGGCTGGGCATTGACTGTGAGGCTACCCCCTAAATCAATCACCGCTCCATTGGTCTGGGTCAGCAACCCGCCAACCACGAAAGATGCACTTGAGGTGTTGTTCGTACCGCTGGCTTTCAAACCAGCAAGGCTAATATTGGTATCAAACGGGTTGGCGATCGTGTTGATCGTGACGCCGCCGGAGCTGTAGTTGGTGAATCGATAATCCGCATTACTGCTGATCGCTGCAGCGATTATTGGTACGACGTTGTCTGGGTGGATCAAGTCAACCAAGCCGGTTGATGTGATGGCCAGTTTCGCGGCCTTGACCGCAAAACCAGTGCCGGGGATGATCGAGTTGTTACCAGCAATCTGCACGCCCTGCGACACGCCTGCAGCTTCAATCCAGATAGTCCCTAACGCTTGCGTTCCGCCTATGGCAGCATCAATCCTAATCGCCCCGGGTGAACGTAGCAGCAAGTTCTTGGCCGCGCCGGAGCCATCGCTATCGATGGCAGCCAGATCAATCGTGGCGGCCGTTCCGTTAGTCACGATGGCGACACCGCCCGTTAGCGTGATCGCACCCGCCATGGCGATATTGCCGCCAGCAATGATGTCACCGGCAAGGCGGTTGGTGCCTATACCAGACTGGGTGAACGCACCGCCCGAGATTAAATCGCCTGTGGTCGCCGTCGTCAGAATACCTGAATGGTTCAGATTGGCCGCACCTGCCACCAGAATTGTGCCAGAGACATCAATGTCACCTGCTGAAACAATCGTGAGCGCACCAATTGCACCGTCTATGAATGGTTGGGTGATGGCTGCGCCCGGATCACCGATATAGGTGACCTTGCCGCTGCCAGCAGTCAGCGTCAGGGTGGCGTGATCAGTGGAAGCCAAGGCTGCGTCGGAGCTAACTGTGCTCAGGAAGCTGATGCTGCCATTATTGGTGGTGGTCAATGCTGCGTTCGTGCCCAGCACGACCGCATCGCCATAGCTTTGCGCGCCGGTCGTGCGAACCAAACCGCCATTGATCAGAGCCGCATCGCCGCCGCCGCCGACAGTAAGCGACTTGAGCGCAGCCAATGCTCCAACCGTCCCGCCGAAGGTCGTCAAGCCGCTGCCCGATACCGTCAAGGCGCGAGCGGTGCCATCACTGTTCACCGTCTGCGCGAGGTTGATGTCAGTGCCGGTTAGGACCACGTCCGTGGTCAGGATAATCGCGTCGTTATAGATCTGCGTTGTCGTCGTATCGACATTGCCACCCAGATAGACTGTGCCATTGGTGTTGGTGAGGACCGATGCGGCCTTTAGCGACGCACCGAAGGTCATCGTGCCTATGCTGACAAGTTTCAGCGCTCCAAGACGCTCCGTGCCCCCAACTGCGCCCGTCAGCGAAACATTCGCTGAGCCAACATTTGCGGTAAAGTCAAAGCCACCGTTCAGCGTGCCTACGATGCCAATATTATCATTAGTCGTGGTCAGAGACACTGCCCTAGCCAGCGTTACATTTCCGCCATAGGTCTGTGTATCGCTCGTTGTAATCGCAGCGGCGTTGAACGTTGCATCGCCAGAAACGGAGAGCGTTGTTAGGTCGAGAATGGTATTAGAACCACCGCTCGTTCCGAGAATAGCGCCGCCAACAATTGCAAGGCTATTGTCATTGCCACTGATATGTCCTGTCGACACCGTTGACGCACGCAACGTCGCGTTGGCACCCAGGGAAAGGGTTCCATAGCTTTGAGCACCACTGGTGCGCACGTCGCCATTGGCCATGGTGACAGTTCCGTTGCCCTGAACCGTAAAGCTCGCCAGCTGTGTGAGACTGCCAATAGCGCCATTCAGCGCAGTAATGCCAGAGCTGGAAACGGTGAGCGCATGCGCGCCGTCGACAGCACCGCCGAGGGTGGCGCCGGCACCGTTGAGTTCAACAGCGCTGGCAAGCGTGATGTCGCCAGTGAAAGTCTGTGAAGAACTGGTGCTGATTAACGCAGCGGCAAGCGTGCTGGCGCCAGAAACGCTTAGAGTGCTGAGGCCAGTGATCTGATCTCCGGCATCGCCATTTCCAACCACGGCGTTACCCGTGATAGTCAACGCGTGTCCGCCGCCGACAACGGTGTCGAGCATCGAGACGCTGGTTGCGTCGAGCGCGATGTTCTCTTTAAGAACAACACCGTTTTTGTAAGTTTGCGAGCCCGAAGTGGTAATTGGGCCCGACAGTTCTATTTTGCCAAGGCCGTCGCTTTCGAAGGAAGTCGCCGCAACAGAATCAAGAAGTTTTACAACGCCGCTGGAGCTGAGCACCACGCCAGCAAGCGCTTTATTGGTCCCCAGGGCCGCATTGAATGTCGCCGCACCGGAGCCGGTGAAGGTGAAGCTGCGCGCTGTATCATTGCTATCGCTATCAATGCTGCCCGCAAATTGCAGCGTTCCTGTGGAGGACTCGATGTGGACGGCATCTGTTAATGTAATTGCAGTCGCGAAAGACAAGTTTCCATCGAGGAAAAAGTCACTGCCGAGGCTGTTTGTGCCAGTGCCCGTCTGCGCGAAGTTATTTTGAATATAGATGCCGGCGCCCGGTGCCGTCGTGAACTGGCCAGCATTTACGACTGTGACGACCCTTGCGCCAAAGATGCCCCCGAAGCTGATGTCGGCGCCACTGACACCGACCGTGCCAAAGCCGGTGGCCGCATTGGCGAATGTGACATTACCCGTGCCAGCGGAAACTGTGAGCCCAGTTGAGCCATTGGTTCCCGAGACCGCAAGTCCAAAGTACACAGCATCGTTCGTGGTGGTCAGTGCAACACTGCCGGGAATGACGTTGTCGAATAAGAAAGCATTGCCGAACGACTGGTTACCAACGGTCGTGATAGACTTTCCTCGGAAAACCGTCTGTCCACCAATCGTTGGTGTTACTGTAAACGACTGAAGCGCGTTGTTCGCGCCGATATTACCGTAAAGCTGGGAGGTAGACGCAATAATTGTGGCAGACCGTGCAGGTCCGGACGCCGCACTGTCGAGGCCGGATGCGAAAGTAATAACAGACGAATCAAAGACCACGTTTGATGTTAAAATGACCGCAGAGTTAATGTTGACCGTCGGCGCGGTAACATTGCCCCCAAATTTTGTGGCACCTAGCCCGTTTGTGATTAGACTATTGGCGTCGATCGTACTGCCAAATGTTTTTTCACCCGAGGCGGTTAAAGTGACGCGACCTGTTGCACCGGAGTCACCAACGGCACCCGAAATAGTTATCCCACCAGCAGTTGTCAGGATTTCACTATCAAAAGCACCGTTCAATGTTCCTGTGACAGTGACGTCAGACGCAAGCGAGCGCAGGAATGTCGCATCCGTCAAAACGACATTTCCGTCAAAAAGCTGGGCATTGTTTGTCGTAATGTCGGATATGTTCAAAGTTGTCTTGCCGCGGACAGTGAGTCCGCCCAGCAGCACGCTAGCGCTCTGATAATCCTCTGAACGGCCAAACATTGCCTCGCCATCGACGTTGAGGGCAAAATAATCTGTACCGTTGTAGCCCGTAACGGACTTGTTCAGTCGAACGATCATTCCGGTCAGAGACGTATCGGCACTGAGAGTCACCGCATTAGCATAAGTTTGCGCATTGTTGGTGGTGACTGCACCACCGGAGATGAGCGTCGTCCCGCCGCCATCGACCAACAGGCTAGCGAGCGAGGTTGTGCCGCCAACCGCACCAGTGAATGTCGTGAGACCTCGGTCAAAGACGTGCAACGCCCTATTGCCGTCAATGATATTTCCGAAGGTGATTCCGGTTCCATTAACTTCCGACGACCGGGCCAATGTCACCGCGCCAGTGTAATTTTGGGTTCCTGAAGTGAGGACATATTCAGCGGACAGGTTAGTTGTACCAGACACGCTGAGGCTGCTCAATCCGCCGACCGCATCGTTTCCACCGACCGTTCCTAATTGTGCGTTACCCGTGATGGTAAGCCCATGGTCTTTGCCCACGACCCTACCAACGGACACAGTAGTGCCAGTTAATATCATATCCGATTCTAGCTGAAGTTCCCCATCAGCGTAGGTTTGCGTGCCGCCGGTCGTGGTAACTGCATCGAACAGTTCAATAGTTCCCGATGCATCGCTGGTGACAGAGGTCGCGGTAACAGCGCCGCCGAGCCGTGTGATGCCCGCGCCGTTAAGCGTGACAGACCCCAGCTTTTTGATCCCGCCAAGCGCGGCCGAAAGCAGAATATCCTCCCCGGCAGCCAGAGTTAGATTGCGGGCATCAGTCGTGCTGCTGTTAACTGTGCTGGCAAAGCTGATTGTGCCATTGGTACCCGCAGCGGTGGCTGCAATGTTGCCCGTCAATTCAACGCCAGAAGCGAACGAGATACCGTCTGTCGTCAGGATGTCGCCGCTAAGCTTGTTTGCGCCCGCACCGCTTTGCGTAAACTTAGTGCTGATGATATCGCCATCTGCAGATGTAATGAGCGCCGCGGCATTGACGATAATTGCCTCGCCTGTTGCGGTGATCCCAGCATTAAGCGTCAGCGCGCTACCTGTGAACTTGAAATATCCTGCAAGAGCCGCTGTACCATCAAGCTTGGTCAGGCCAGTCCCGGCCTTTTGCTCATAGCTATCAGCTGTAAGCGCAGCCGTGAAGGTCACGTCGTCCGCCGAGTTGACGACAATGTCGCCGAGGCCCACGGATTGCGTGCCAACTGCGCCTGAAAAGCTGACATCGCCCGCACCAGCCGTGATCTCTAGGCCAAAGGGCGTGGTGTCTGATTGAAGGGTTGATGCAAAGCTGATGTTGCTGCCCGAAGAGGTTAGCGCTGTGTTCGCACCGAGTGTCACCGCATTGGAATAGGTCTGCGCACCAGATGTTTTAATAACCGAGCCATTAAGACCCACCGTGCCGCCACCGTTGACGGTCAATGCACCCAATAGGTTTGCAGAGCCCAGCGCGGCGTTGAATGTCTTGGCGCCCGCAGCGGTAACAGTCAGTGCGCGCGGCGTAAGAACATCGTCACTGTCAGTCGTGTTATTCAGCGTAATGTCAGAACCCGTGAGAACAATATCACGCCGAAGGACTAGGGCGTCGTCATAGGTCTGTGCGCCAGCGGTCGTGATTGACGCGCCGTTGAGGTTGCTGGTTCCGCCACCATTGACCGTCAGGGACGCAAGCGCCGCCGTGCCGCCCACAATGCCGCCAAAGTTCGTTATGCCGCTGGCAGAAACGGTGAGAGCCCGAGCAGTCGAGCTGCTCTCACTGTTTACCGTCTGACCAAGGGTAATGTTCGTGCCGGTAAGCATCACGCCACCGGTCAGGACAATTAGGTCGTTAAATATCTGGGTCGTGCTAGTATCGACGGCACCAGCAAGCTTTGTTGAACCGCCAACATTGGTTTCTAGCGAGCGTGCATAAACGTCGCCCTTGAAGGCCGTGATGCCATCGCTGCCAATGCTGACATCACCCAGACGTCCATCCGTCTTTGCGCCCGCGGCGCCAGTGAAGGTAACTGCACCAGTGCCCGCAGCGACAATCAATCCGTTGGACTTAGTAGCAGCCGAATCAAGCGCCGCCCCAAAGGTTATTACACTGTTCGTTGTCGTGAGCGTTGTCGTCGTTCCCAAGGTTACATCACCTTGGAAGTTCTGCGCGCCTGTCGTCGTCAGCGTTTCCGTTTCGATCAGCGTCGTGCCGCTAATATCGAGCGAAGCGAGACCTGTGACAGTATCATTTGTGCCGCTTGGGCTTCCCAATTCAGCATTACCCCTGATCGTAAGTATCTTGCTGCTGCCGCTGACAGACCCATAAGCCTTCAACGTTGCTGCGGTCAGCGTCACGTCGGCCTTAAGCGTCAGAACATCCCGGTAGAATTGATCCCCCGTGGTCTCAATATTGGCAAAAACCTCGGTCGATCCAGGCGCATCTGTGGCAACAGATCCGGCCTTGACCGTGGTCGAAAACTTCGTCGTGCCGCCACTATTGACGGTGACGCTGCCCAAAGCAACCGTATCGCCGACCTTGTCAGAAAAGGTGACGTTGCCGCTGCCGGAGTTGAGAGTCATTGCACGTGCGGACGCGGCGCCGCTGTCCACCGTTGATAGCAAGGTTATGGATCCACCCGATGACGCGACAGTCATGTCACCCATAAGCGTCACGGCCTGCGCCAAGGAAATATTCGCATTGGCCGTACTGATGTCACCAGCTAGGCTGTTGAGACCTGATCCCGTCTGGCTGAATGCGCTTCCGGCTGTAATGTCACCAGTAGCTGACGTTGTGAACAGTCCACTATTGGCGACTGTAAAGCCTGATCCAGTGCTTACCGCACCATTAACTGTAAGCTTCGTTCCGGTGAAGCTAAAACCATTGATAAGCGCCATCGCACCCGACAGCGACGTCAGGTTCGAGCCTGCTAACTGTTGAAAGCCACCTGCCGTAACAGCCGCTTCAAAACTGACGTCTGAAGCAGTTGAAACTGAAATCAGGCCAGGTGCTGTAAGGTCTGCATTACCGCCAACCACGCCGGTAAAGCGGATATTGCCAGTCCCGGATGTGAGGGTGAGGTTATAGGCAGAGCCAAGGGCATCTAAGGTGCCAAGGAACAGAATATCACCGCCGCTCGCCGCACCTGTAGTGAGAATGCGGTCGCCATTCAGGATCGTAGCGCCAGTAAGAGTAATTGTCCCACCGCTCTTCGCTGCATTCGTCGTGTTGGCGGTGGTCGAGATATTGCCGAGCAAATTGATGGTGCTCGCAGTCAAGTTGACCTCGCCACCTGCCGCGTCGCGACCGTTTGCCGACAATGCGCCGGCACTAATCACGCCTGCGGTAGACGTCAGGCGGATAGCGCCTGCCGACGCTGAAGCAGCCGCAGCATCTCCACTGCTTGTCACTGTTCCAGTGGTGATCGCACCTAAAGCGTGGATGGTGATTGCACCGCCGCTGGAATAGGCTGTGGTATTACCAATCGTAATATCGCCTGCTGTCGAAACAGCAACGCCAGTGGAGTTGAAGCTGCCAATTTCCGACGACACCGCGCCCGCCGTAAAGCTACCGCCGCGAGTAGTGATTGTTTCAGACACAGTTATGGCTGCGCCAGGAGAACCCAAGGTAACAGCGCCGCCCTGAGTGGTGACGCCGCGCCAGGTTAGGCCAGCGGTCGCGCCGCCATCAACGTTGAACGCATTCGAACTGCGATAAGTAAAGCCTTGGCCTTCACCGGCAATACGAGCAATCAGTCGCGTCACGGAGTTATCGGTATCTTCAAGGGCCGAAGCATTGGCCGCATCAATGATGAGCTGGCCAGCACTTATCTGCGTGCTGCCATCGGCTTGCGAGACAGCGCCAGATGTCGCCAGCAGCTTTACGGTGCCGTCGGCGCCAGAGACACCAGATCCGGTTTTGGCACCGCCGCGGGCCGTAATCGTCCCGGCGACAGACAAGCTAGACCCGCCAGATGTCAAGGTGATGGAACCCGCATTCCCGCCATTGCTGTCATTTGCTGTAGCAGCCTGACCCGAAGAAATGATGGTACCGACAAGCAGAGCGCCATCTGCGCCAGCCGCGGTCGACGTGAGCGTGACTGCGCCACCTGATGTGCCAGCCGTCGTGCTTTGCGTGTCAATTGTTGTACTTCTGGAATCAATCGACGGAGCTGCGATCGTAATCGCGGCGCCACCGGAGACTATACCAGTCGGATTTACCGCGCCGATTGTGAGCGCAGAGAGTGTTGTAAATGTAACCGCACCCGTCGCATCCGATGCAAAAACCGAAACGACGTTAACGGGGTTGGAGAAGGTGTCTGCCAGATTGAGCGTGAAGATACCTGTACCACTCAGGCCAAGCTTGGCCGACTGAATGGCACCAGATTGCGTAACCGAACCGCCCGCCGTCAGAACGGTGGATGCGCCAGTACTAATCGACGATACGGCAAAACCATTACTGTCTGTGTACCGAATTGTGCCGGTAGCGCCGGTATCCGTATTTTCACCCAAAGTGGAGCCAGCACCAGCAGTGTCGGCGGCATTGCGCACGGCAATGTTGACTGTCGCGACATTGTTACCAGCAGCAGTTAACAGCACGCCAGCGCCAGCATTATTCAGCGTCTTAATCGTGAGCGTGTTGGCTTCAACCGATCCGGTGCCCAAGGCACTGGATGCGGCTGTCGAAATGACACCCTTAGATGTCAGGGTGACCGTACCTGCGGACTGGATTTGCGCAACGCTAAAGGCGTTGGCGTCAAAATAGCTGATCGCGCCTGCACCCGCCGCCGTATTGGCGGCGTTCCGGGTGACCAACTTCACCGTTGTTGCATCATTCAAAAGGTTTGCAAGAGTGATTGCGCCAGACCCAGCTGTCGCATTGTCGCGCGCAGTCACGCTGATCTGAGATGTGCTGATTGCCGCGCCATTATATTGCTCAATCAGCCCTACGCCGCTGATATCAAGCAAGCCGCCACTTGTGATGTTGGACAGACGTATCGTCCCACCAGCCGCAATAGAAATCGAACCAGTGCCCGATTCATAATAATAGAATGGGCCCATCGTCAGACCACCCGGCTCCGTCGCGCTAACGGAGATGTTGCCGGTCGATCCCGTCTTGAGCTTCAGAATATCTGTCGATGACCCGGTCGAGTGGGTGATTGTTTGACCGGACACAGTGATATTGCCCGACGTTGATAGAATGCTTTTCGCGAGATTGACCTCACGGTCAGCCGTGATGACGACATTACCTGACGTCGTTGTAATGGTATTGTTGACCTGGGTATCGCCGGTTGTTGCCGCGCCAAAATTGGCGATCAGAGTGATGCTGCCGGCACCTGTGGTCAGGTTACCAGGCGTCGACAAGTCACCATTTTTCGATTGGAAATAGATGTTACCGGTTGTGGTGGTAAGATCTTCAGGCGTCAGGACCAAATTGGTACCTGCAACGGCTGTTATCGATGTCGTGCTCGCCAGCTTCCCGGTCAGAGAATTCAGGCTAAGCTGGTTGATGTCGGCGATACTGACCGATGATCCCGTGCTGTTTAGCGTCACTTGCCCGCTGAAATTATTCAGCTCGCTCGCCAGGTCGATGGTCGAAACACCTGCATTTATATCCGCTGTCGAGGCGTAGACAGCGGACCCTGTTGTTTGGCTGACGCCCACACCCTTAAGCACGAGGTTAAAGCCAGCAACATTCAGGGTCTGCGCCCCTAGGCGTAAAGCACCGCCAGTCGTCTCGATCGTCGATCCAGCTCCGGCTGTAACCGTGCCCGTGACGGCAAGGCCAGCAGCGCCTGCTCCGCCAATGTCCTTAAGCGACAGCGCACCCGTGGTCGTCAGCGCCCCGAGATTATCAATGGCAATGTTGTTCGCCGTCAGAACCCCAATATTACCGGTGAGCGTAGCCGCACTGACAAGACCAGTGGTCGTCGTCTGCGACACGGTGCCAGACAACGGCGCGGCGGAAGTGCCAAGAAGAACGCCGCCACTGGTGGCGGTTACGATATTCACCGTGGCGTTGGCAGCAGCAACAATTTGGATCGCCTCCGCGCTGGAGCTGGTGGTGATGACAGTACCGCTGAGCGTAATGCTGTTGCTGCCGGCACCGCCGCCGCCATTGATGGCGATGGCGCCACTTCCGGCGCTGATCGTGCTGGCCGTCGACTGAGTTACAGTGGCACCTGCCAGATAAACATCACCCTGCGCAGTAACGGAATTACCACCAATGGCGAGAATGCCAGAGGCATCTCCTTCTGCTTTGGTTGTCGTAATCCGAACGCCGCCGGCGCTGGTAACGGTGCCCGTGATCGACAGGCCAGCCGTTGAGTCGGCGATGTCCAAATCATATTGGGTCGCGCCCAGTTCTCCGACTTTGGAAATGCCGAGACTTTCAAATTTGTTCCCGCTGTTGGTCAGCACAACCGAGCCGCCAATGGCACTGGTCGCCGTCCCAAGCGTTAGCGCCTTTGCGTTGACGGTTGTTGCGATGGCTTGCAAAATATTGCCCGTGATCAGGCCGATAGTCGCAGTGTCGTCGCCCAAGATAAGCGTACCATTGGGCACGATGATGCTAGGAAGCGTCAAGTTGCTAGTTCCGCGAACGGTGATCGCGGTAGTCGTATTGTTGAGGGTGTTGAGTGTACCGTTGAGCGTAATGTTGCCAGAGGCGGTCCCATCATGACCCGTCAATGAAATTTTGCCGCCCGCTGCTCCGTCACCAGCCACCGCGCCACTTGTTGAGCCGTTGGCGTTAATCGTCCCGAGGCTCTGGTTTATCCCGCGCCCCGCAAGCGTAATGTTGCCGCCGCCGTTGACGAGATATTCGCCTGCCTTGATATTGAACGACTGGAGATCGAGCAAGCCACCCGCTGTCTTGAGTGCAACGCTGCCGTTCGATGTACTGATGTCGCCAGAAATCCGAAGGCCACCGCCCGTATTGTTAAAGCTGAAGTCACTGTCGCCATTCTCGCCCTTGATGTAGAATGGCCCGATACCAGCCACTTGGTTATTCTGGTTCAGGGTGATGTTACCCTGCGCCGATGGCGCGGCATAAACGGGCGTCCCGCCATTTGCGTTGATCCCCACAAGATTGCCCGTGCTAGTGATGACACCAGCTGTCTGCGTGATTTTGTCGTTCGAATAGAATTGCACACCGCCCGACCCTGCAGTGATGTTGCCAGCAATGTTGACACTATAGGTATTTGCCGTGGCGAATTGATAACCAGACCGGATGGCAACGGATCCGGAAACGCCCGAGGAAATAACGCCGGCAGAGGAACTGGAGAAGGTTCCTCCTGCCAGAAGCTGCATACTACCAGCCGCGGAAATCGCACCGCCGATAGTCAAGGTTTGGCCTTGGTAGGTAGTCAATACAACGGAGGAGGACGTGCCCGAAGAGGTGATGCTACCCGTGTTGGAGAATGCCCCTGTCGCGCCACTTGTATACGCAGTGGAGATGGCGATGTTGCCGGTCGTGTTGATCGTGCCGCCAATCGTGATGCCGCGGTAACCGTTGATGGTTAGCGACCTATCTGTACCCTGCGTTGTGACGGAACCCGTCGACGCAACCGCGATTGTGCCGCTACCGTCGTTCGTTTGCAGGGTTATCGCGCCCGTGTTGGACGTTACCGCACCGGCAATAGACATAGCGCCGTACAATGACGTCATCCCGATATTGCCAGCCGCAGTTACCGAACCTGTCGTCGCGCTTACTGCCTGCGTGGAGTTACTCATCAGAGTAACTGCACCCGTTGTTGATGTGAGCGTGCCTGAAACTGAAAGACTGCTGTCCGTCCGCAGATTAATCGCACCGCCAGCGGTTAAATTCGTCACGGAACTGAAGCTGTTACCTGACCGGTCCAGCGTAATCGACCCGCTAACTTTACCTGAAAGCGCTGTCAAATCGACATCATTCTGCTGCGTGACATTGCCGGCAACGCTTTCTGTGGTCCAACCAACAGCAACGGAGGAGATGCCTCCCGCGCCAGCCGAAACAGAAGTCACAGTCGCAAAATACTTGCTGCCCGATGCCGCGGCCGCATTTGCGCCGGTGATTGTTTCGGTCAAGGTGCGGCCAAACATGTCGGTGCCGGTCACCGTAAAGGTGCGGGCGCTATCATCCGCGCCGCTGGTGATGACAATGCGGTTCCCAGTGGACGACGTCGCAACGCTGCTTGCCGCGGCAGTGCCGTTGATGGAGAGCGCCCCCCCTTGATCAGAAATTTCCTGACTTGCAGAAACGGCCGCAGTTACCAAATCCGCACCGAACTGAAGCTTGGCAAAATTGCTCTCGGTGTAACCGAGTTGAACATTATTAGCATTCTGAATGTAATAATTCTGTGCCGATGAGTTTGAACGCTGTGTCCCTGACAGCGTCACATTCCCGCCGTTTGGACGCAATATTAAGTCGCCAACACCCGACCAGATATTTGCACTGGACGTAATCGACGTCCCCTCAAGGGTCACACCATAGCCTTGTATATCAATGCCATTGACAGTCAGAGCGCCCATGGTTTTGATTTTGATAGAAGATTGATTGGCGCCTTCATGAAAACTGCTCTGAAGGACCAGATTGTTCCCTTCAGTGTCAGCATCAAAAATCGAGAATGACCCATAACGCAAGATGCGGTCGACGGCACGGAATTCATTATTAGGATTGGTCAGCGCAATCGCACCGGAGCCGGCCGATGCATCGCGCGCTCTTATGTAGAGTTGGCCGACCTTGATCGCCGTACCGGTATTTTGCGAAATAGTGCCGGTGAACCAGTTCCAATAATTGCCTCCAGAACCGGAGATGCCATAATAATTATCATCACCGATGAACATGCCGCCACGTGATGCTAAGGTACCAGCCGTAATGTTCCCAAGAATGGCATTCGTAAAGCCATGCACCATGACCGAATTGGTCGATGTGTTCCCAGCAACAATGTTACCCTTAAAGTCGATGACTCCGCGGTTGTTGCCGTTGTTGTAATCATATCCGTAGAGATAGACTTGGTTGGATGCGGTGATTGTCGATAACGCACCCTGCGTGATGCCAAGACCAGTGAGCGTTGCGTTGCCCGCCGTAGCCGTAATGTTGAAATTGCCGAGAAGGAGCGCCCCATTTCCGGTCCCGATGTCCACCGACGTAGCCGTCACATTTCCCGTCAGTGCCATACCCGCCGTGTGGCCCACGGCCTTTACAGTCAGGCTGCTACCAACGTCGAAATTGCTCAAGGTATCAATTTTATTGACGGACGATGTGATGGAAATCGAACTGGCCGATGACACCGTAAGGTTGGCGATATCAATCTTATCTGTCTGGTTCCAGACGTCGACCTGGGAAAGCGCACCAGAAATTGTATCGGAAGCCGCAAGCCCGACAGAAACATTCGCCGCTGTCGCATTTGTGGCAACAACGCTGGTAATCGTCTTATAGCTCTTGGAGGATGTGACGCTGGAGGCAGATGCACCAGAAACTGTTTCCGATTGCGCATTGCCGCTGGCATCGGTGCCGGTGATGACAAAACTGTTCGACGTCTCATTGCCCGTAAATGTGAGTTTTAGGGCCTTGCTTGTCCGCAGGCGCAGTCCGCTCTCCAACAATGTCAAAGCGCCGCCCGCAGCAACGCTTTGCGCAGGCGCAACTGCGGTGTCAGAGGCAACAATGCCGATCTGAAGGGTACCCAGGCCCAAAGTGCCGTTATTTATGTTAACAGTCGAGAGATTGACCGCGCCCGCATCGGTGATCAGAACCGCAGGCGTGCCATTGGTGTCCGCATTGGTCGTCGATACCAGCGCATATTGGGTGATGGTATTGCCGCCGCCGAACATCCGGATTTTCCCGGTCCCGGCGTTATACACACTGCTTGATGACTCTGAATTGTTGGTGATGCCACCAAGGCCCGTCAGCGTAATGGCACCGTTGGAAGTCAAGATGCTGCTGTTGTTTTGCGTAGCCGACAGCAAACCCTTGGTTGAAATCGTCACTGCGCCGCCGGCCGTCGTTGTCGTGCCGCTGATCGTAAGTTGCGTATTGGTGCCCGTTGCCGATACCGACACGGGCGCGCCACTCTGCGTCAGCGTCGCGTTCATATTGACGGAGAGTGCCGAGCCAGAGCTGGAGGACATCTGCAGCCCGTTTGCGCCATTATAATATTGGAAGGTGCTGGTATTTGTCGCCAGCGTGATCGAGCCCGTCCCGCCCAGCGACACCAAGCTCTTGGCTGAGATACCGGCAGCAAGGCTTAGGTTGCCGACGCTGGAAAGGGAAATATCGCCCAGTGCAGTCGTATTGCCCGACGTGCCACCGCCAATGGTGCTCACAACCGTGACAGCGCCACCCGTTCCGCTAACAGTGTTAAACGTCAGATTATTATATTCACTGGTCCTGCTGTAGAGCGTCGAGTTCAGGGAGATCAGACCGGTGCCGCGCGTGAATGTAACAGGCGCATGCATTTCCGTGGCAATCGTTGTGAACGCGCCGTTATTCAGCGTGAACACGCCGTTGCCACCGCTGGTGTCGATAACGACTGGCGTGTTATCGGCCTGCGTCGTGACATTCCCGATGTTAAGCTTGGATGACGTGGCGATGCGCACGCCAGTTGTCCGGCCACCGATGCTGGTGCTGCCATCTGTCTTGAGGCTGGCAAAAATATCAGTAGTGACCGCCGAAGTCACATCCAGCGAATAAAGCGCGGCAGTCTGGCCCACCGCGCCACCGAGCCGCACGTTACCCGCGCCTGCCCTGAGGGTCAGCGCCTTCAATGCCGCGCTGGATTCTGAGTCCACCGTTCCAAGTAAGAAAATGTACCCAGTGGTGGCACCGGTATCAATACTGATGTGATCATTCAGCGTAACACGGCCATTGGCCGTGATGTTGCCGCCAAGGCCCTGCGCAGCAACGCTGGAACCGCTAAATTCTCCACCGATCGCCGTCAGGTTGCCTCGCAGAATGGTCCGGTTGGTTCCAGTCGTGCTCAACGTAATCGAGGCAGCGTTACCGCCGTTATCAAGCCCTACGCCACCGTCGCCAAGAGTGTCATCGCGCTGCGGCTGGCCACCGGATGTCGTAATGGCAGCGACCGACACATTGCCACCCGACGAACTGATGTTCACTGTCGCCGCGTTACTGCCGGCGGCCGTGTCGTTAGCAGCGCCGGTCGTCGTGACGTTGTTCAGTATAACGCCCGCTGCACCGGCGACAGTGACAGATCCCGACGTAGTGCCGGTGTTGACAATGGCTGTAGTAGTAATATCTGCGCCAGCGCTGGTCGTAATAGACCCCGTGGTTGATGTGATGTTGACATTGCCGCCCTGGGTCACAATTGATGTGGCGATATTCACTGCAGTTGCCGAAATAGTTACCAGTCCGCTGGCCTGACCTGCGTCGCCGCCCTGACCCGTAATCGCCTGCGCGCTCACGCCGAGCGTGATGGCGTTCGCCGCGCTGGTCAGCGTGATGGCGCCGCCGCCCGTAACTGTATTGAATACCGTATCGCGGGTGATGGTGTTGATCCGGATAAAGCCTGGCTTGTCGGCTGAAAGCGTCACGTTGCCGGCGGCCGAAAAGGCACCAGTCAAGTCAATGTTGCCGTCAGAGCCGGGAGAACTGGTTATCGACACCGCACCCTGCGAAGTAAACGCCGACGTGCTGGTGACGCTGCCCGCCACTTCGATGGTCGCGCCGAGCGTACCGGCACTGATCGCCTTTAATTCGGTATTGCCAGTGCCCTTCAGATTGATCGATCCAGCGCCGCCAGAAGTCGCCGTGACCCCTGAAGAGAAGATATTGGACGCATTTGAGGCAGCAACGTTGCTGGCTGTGGCGGATGTGGTCAGCGACGCAAGTGTCTTGGATTCAACATAACCGCTCAACGCAATTCCGCTTACCGCGCTGACGGTCAGCCCCTTGGAAAGCAAGCGGATGTTGTTGGCTGCGTTGAGCGATACCGAACCCGAAGCGGTGGCACTTAAGCCGTCCGCCGTTCGGCCAGCTTCAAGCGTTAGTCCACCGGAGAGGGCTAGAATATTGGCGTTTATAACAACATTGTTTGCGGCCCGCAGCGTCAGGTCGTTGGAGGTGACCCAGCTGATATCGCTGGCGACGGTGATGTTGCCAGCCTCCAAATCGCTTGATGATCCCGAAGTAACAACCACGTTGCTTGTTTCAAGCAGGTTTCGAATAGTCGAAACGGTGAGGATAGATCCAGAAGCCGAGGCGTCGGTTCCAGTTACACCCGCGTCCGGTCCAGCCGCCTGGATTGTCAGATTATTAGGATCGAGAAGCAGCGTGCCTGTCTCGCCAGCAGCCGCACGCAGATCAACCGATCCGGTGAAATCAAGCAATTGCTTACCCGATACTTCGACTGAACCACCATCGCCGCCCTCCGCGCCACCGCGCGCAGAAATGCTGCCCGCGAACTGCGTTGCCTTATCCGACCATATAACAACATGACCGCCGTTGCCGGAGGTCAGAGCGTCGGCCTTGATCGAGGCGCCCGCATCCACCGTGGTGGTGCGGGCATTCAGAAGATCGGGCGAAGCCCCCTGGAACCCGCCGCCAATGTCCACCGCGCCGCCTCCGCTGCTGCCCGTCGCGTCGACCGATGCGCCACTGCCCACGAACACATCGCCGCCGGTTATCGCGATCTGGCCGCCAATACCGGAGAGATTTTGCGAAGAAATCGCGCCCGTCGCCTCAACACGGCCGGTTACACCGCCTGCAATAACAATCGAGCCGCTCTCGATCTTGCCCCCCGCAACAATCCGGCTCGTTACGCCATCACCGGCATTAACAATCGCCTGCGCCTGCTGCAAGTTGGACGCGATGGCACCATCCATCAGCCGCCGCTCGGACGACAGCGTCATGATAACACGCCCATCTGGAGCAGCAATGAGGCCGTGATTTTCGATTAGTTGATCGACCAGGGCCGGATTGACCTGAACGGAGACAAGGTTGTTGCCTGCGACGTCCAGTGTAAGTTGCTGTCCGCCAGCAAGAGCAACAGTGCCCATCTGGGCAAAAATGATACCTTCGTTGCGCACAGTCGGCGCGAGCAACGCTGCGTAGCCGTTGACAACAATTTCGCCCTGATTGACGACCGCGCCCTTAATGCCGCTGCCCTTGAAGTCGTACCGGCCAGCCTGAAAATCTTCGTCCGACAACGTCAATGTGCTTGCAACAATACCGGCGGCATTGATCCGGCTACCGACGCCAAAAACGATCCCGCGCGGGTTCAGGAGGAAAATTTGGCCGTTCGAGGTCAGCGAACCAAAAATCTTACTTGCATCATCACTCGTCACGCGGTTGAGCGTGATGGACCCGCTGTCTGGCAGCACATAATTAACGCTCGCGCCCGAAGCGATATCAAATGTGTTCCAGTTGATAACGGCTTTATTGGTCGACTGGTTAATGACCATCTTCGACCCCGACTGGGAAATCGTGGCATCACCCGCAGCGACGGTTCCGCCCGTCGGGAGATCTTCAGCGTTGGCTGGACAGCCCAAAACGAGGGTGAGCGCACTACCTGCGAGAAATAGTCTCCTCAGTCTCGTGGGAACAGCCCGGTCTGGGTTGAGCGTGATGGTTCGTTGCAACATATTCATTCCAGACCTCAAAAGCTCAGCCGCGCGCTGACCCATGTTTTTATACTGTTATCAAATGCATCCGGCGCGCGGATCGGCCGCCCAGCGGAGGCCTCAATCGTCAGCCCTGCCAGGGGGCTCCAAGACGCCCCCACGCCCACGCCACGCAGGCTAGTGGGACGGTTGGCGGCCGCGCCATATACTTTACCGAAATCATAAAAGACGGACGCAGTCAGCGTCGGCGCGAAATTATGTTCATATGTCACGCGACCATTTAGGCCAGACCGACCGGATACATCTTCATCGTTGCTAAACGCTGCAACTCCACTCGTCCCGTTGATCATCATCAACTGCGACGGGTCCAGCTTTTCTGACGCTACCTGACCGCTGACCCGCAATATAATCGCGTCTTTTTTGGTGAGATTCTGGCGACGGTTTATGTAACCCAACATCCGGACATGGCTACCTTGCGAGGCTGTGTGGCCAGCAAGAACGTTAATACCAAAGGCAGAAGTGCCCCCCGCCAACAGATCATCTGCGGCCGTCACGTCGATTGCAGCTGAACCGAAAACCAACGACCTCTTGGTCGTCAAAGTCACGACACGATCCGAAAACGCCCTATAACCACCCTCAAAGCTGAGCATGACGGCGTGATCGAACTGGAGCACAACGGGGTAACGCAGGCCGAATATAGCCGCAGCGCTGCTGCCTTTTATGTCGATGGGCGTGTTCAAAAGGCTGTACCGAAGCCCCGATAGCGCCAGGCTGCCCGAAAGTCCGTCACTGCCGATCGGCAAACTATATCCCGCGCGCCCATATTGGACACCCCGCGAAGCCAAAGCCGTTAGCGAAAGTTCGTCGCCGAATGTTGCGAGCGGATGGGCGCTAGCACTCAGTATGACGCGCTCCTGACCGGAACGCGCAGAACCAGCCCGATCGACCACCACGCTAAATGACTGCGTAGAATTTAGGACGGGCACAACCACAACCAACGACGTGCCGTCGGACGATCCAGAGCGCAGCACAGTTTGAAAATCGGTTCCGGGAAGTTGATTTAATAGAAGTGTGCCCCGCTCAATACGGCGCAGGTTGAGATTGTCGCCAGACTTCAACCCAGCGCCCACAAAGTCCTGTATGCGTCCTTGATTCGAACCGCCGAACGAACCATCAATTTCTATTTTATCGAGACGGCTTTCCACAATTTGAATGCGGACAATTCCATCGACGACATCCTGCTCTGGCACCACGGCCCGCGCCACGTAATTTTGATCCTGATAATATTTGCCGATTAGATCAGCAGCATATTGGAGTTCAGCCAAAGCTAGACCCTGCCCCACGAAGCGTTGCAAAACGGGCGCAAGGACATCTGCCTTAAACACCTTATTGCCTTCGAACCGAAACCCGGAAACGACAATATTAGGGCCGTCGGACTTCGTTGGCTCAACGACGGTAACTTCTGGGCGAACTTTTACCGACTGCTGAGGCGTTTCCTTGGGCTCTGTTTGCCGCAATATCTGGGCGCCAACATTATCGGGCTGAAGCTGTGCTTGCGCCTCGGGAACACCAGACAAAGCGAGCCAAAGACCGAGCGCCGTCACAATGAACTTCCGCAAATTTCCGTGCATTATTAAATCCCTGATGCAAAATTCATTTAGATTTCGCGCGCGCGCCTTCGGCGTCACACCGACTTAGATTGTAGAGTGAAGATGTCGGAAACCACGCCCAATGAGGCCTGGTGAAGGTGAATTAAGCGCAGCGCCCCACTCTCATTCAGCGCAGCAAGCGTTTTGGCTGAAAGCGCGTTTAACTTTTCGTCTGTCACCATCTTAAATCCGCGGTAGACGGAGGGCTGCGCATCGCCTTCGCGCTGAATGGTGAACTCGCCTTCGGTCAACAGGTCATGCTTCACCAACAGATCGACGAATGCGGTGGTCTGCAGCGCGGCGACTTCAAACTGCTCGCAGAAGCTCAGAATAGACTTGCAGCGCTCCGATGGTTCGGTCCCGTCGAACAACGGCTCGCCATCATCGAACGCGCCAACGAGGTCTGACGTGGGATCTACGCACAAAGAGAGTGTTTCCTCGCTTGGCTCAAGACGTGCCAACAGGAACGGGTACCGCCGCGCATATGCGGGGATGTACATTTCTGCTTTAAACGCGCCATCGTCAGCCACATAGACATTGGCCCCCTCATTCAGTCCCATCAGCGCCAACGGTACCGGCGCGTTTGCGGATGAAAAAATGATCGGGAAAACCCGCTGCGCCTTCACGAACTCTCCGGTTGTAAGCGGCACGGCGTGCTGATTAGCCATCCATGAGGCTTTATCCGTCGTCCGCATATGCCAAGCTTGGTGCGCGCCTGAATTTAAGGGCACCAGTTCCTTGTAGAACAAAGGCAGTGTGGGATTATCTTGCGAGACAGTCATTTCAAAACACCTAGAATTAAGTTACAGTTCTTGACTAGATGTTACAAAACCCCAGCAGTGTTGTGTGCCAAACAGCGGCAACAATGCATTGTCAATTTCTTTGCTTGCAGGACACAATTGATAACATTTGCAAAATCGGCTGGCACTTTGGAGGCTCTCCGGCAAGCCGATAATCCGTCGTCATTTTGGGTTGTTTTGGGGCTGCGCCTGGTCGAGGCCATGACGGTGTCACCAAAACCCTCAAGAACTCGCCAATGAACACGAATCGAAACAGACGTCCGCCAACAGTCCCCTTTTGCTGCCAGTCGACTACTTTTGAACACCGTATATATCGGGCGCGATCGGCGGTTAGGGTCAGGACCTATTAAATTCACCTTCGCGGTTTGAGGCCATACTGTTCAGTGCAAGGCGGCAAAGCGCAGGCT
>Ga0208327_1000107_pt1 | contig 21990 bp, 23 predicted proteins | sample LakMenEpi26Jun08_FD_150733 | JGI IMG/M metagenome (GOLD analysis project Ga0208327, IMG submission 150733) | Freshwater microbial communities from Lake Mendota, WI - 26JUN2008 deep hole epilimnion (SPAdes) | ecosystem: Environmental > Aquatic > Freshwater > Lake > Epilimnion/Euphotic zone ...
GCCGCGCTTGGCCTGTATATCACCTCTGCGGGTTCGCACGACAATGTAGCGCGAATGATCGAGATTTTATTCGACCAGTCGAACCGCGCGGATGTAATAGTCACCTTCGCCGAACCGCGCGACCAAAGGGCGATTTTTGCGCTCCAGCGCGCACCCGGCGTTTGGCGGGTCGAGCCGATGCGGATAGTTGGTGCAAAACTAATGGGCCCGCGCCAATCGAAATCAGAAGGGTTAACCGCCGCGACCCCGGGCGATGGCCTCAATCGCCTCGTCGATATAGATGGTACTGTCACAGGTCCGCCGCCGCACGGAGTGCTGATCTCTTACGGTCTGTCGAACGAGCTGGGCCTGTCCATTGGTGATCCGTTGGAGGTGCAGGTGACCGAAGGGCGGCGCGGGCATTTCACATTGCCAGTGGCAGCGATTATCCAAAGCGCGGTCGGCAGCCCCGCTTATGTCGATGCAACTATGATCGCCGCCAAAATGAACGAAGCGCCCTTGCTATCCGGCGCCTATCTGGGCGTTGATCCTGCACGAATAGATGAACTTTATCGCTATCTAAAAGTTACGCCGGCTATCGCAGGGGTTTCCCTGCGCGCAGCGGCGCGAACCGGGCTCGATGAAACAATCGGTGAGACAATGGGGATTGTAACCATGTTCAACACAGGTTTTTCGGCGCTTATCGTCTTTGGTGTGATTTATAATAATGCGCGGATCAGCCTTGCCGAACGGTCGCGCGATTTGGCTTCGCTGCGCGTGCTTGGCTATCGCAGGTCGGAGGTGTCCTATATTTTGCTCGGAGAGCTAGCGATCCTGACGATCATCGGCCTGCCATTCGGCATTGCCTTTGGCTATCTTCTCTCTCGCTGGCTTAGCTCCAGCCTCGGCGGCGATCTGTTCATCGTGCCATTTGGCCTGACCGCGAGCACTGTCGCGCAAGCCGTGCTCTTGGTTTTGTTCGCTGCCACAATTACCGCATTATTTGTTCGCCGCAGGCTCGACCGGCTCAATCTGGTTGCCGTCTTAAAGACTTGGGATTGACATGGCTAAACTTCCTTTCCTTCGCACCGGTCAATTGGCAATTTCGGCATTGATAACTGTCGTGGTAATTGCGGCGCTCTATTTAGCCATCCGCAAGCCACCTTATGAGGTTGATCTGGCAACTGTGACGCAGGGACCAATGACCGTCACAATCGACGATGAAGGCGAAACGCGGGTGCACAATCTGTTCGTTGTTGCCGCACCGATTAACGGACGCCTGACGCGGATCGAGCTTGAACCTGGCGATCCGGTCGTAGCCCAGCAAACCATTGTCGCCCGGATGACGCCGACCTCGCCTGATTTCCTTGATAATCGTATCGAGGCCAGTGTACGAGCCCAAGTTCAGGCGCTTGAAGCCGTAATTGCGTCATCGTCGGCGCGCGTCGAACAGGCGCGCGCCGAACACAATCTGGCGGCGCAGCAACAGGCGCGCGTCGAGACGCTATTCAAGCGCGGTTTTGCAACCCGCGCGGCGCTCGATAGTGCCGATGCAGCAGTATCACGATCAAATGCGGCAGTATCGGAAGCCATCAAGGCGACCGAAGCTGCCCGCTTCGACCGCGATGCTGCGCGCGCCAATCTGGTCACACCAACCACTCAGCCCCAAGCCGGCAGGAGCCTAGCTGTTCGTTCTCCCACCAGCGGCACGGTGATGCGCGTGGCACAAGAGAGCGAAGCGATAGTCGCCGCAGGCACCCCGCTGGTGGAGCTGGGCGATCCGCGCGATCTGGAAATTGTTACCGATTTGCTGTCTTCCGACGCCGTCCGTTTGTTGCCCGGTGCACGCGTTCTGATCGACAATTGGGGTGGTGCACAGCCGCTTAACGGCAGGGTGCGGCGCATTGAGCCCTTTGGCTTCACCAAAATCTCCGCGCTTGGCGTTGAGGAGCAGCGGGTGAATGTCATTGTCGACATCACCGATCCGCCGAAAAAATGGGCCAAGCTTGGCCATGGCTATCGCGTTGTAATCCGCGCCGTCGAGTGGGAAAGCACCAACGCCTTGCAATTGCCGGTCAGCACGCTTTTTCGCAACAAAGGCAAATGGGCAGTCTTTGCTGTGGAAAATGGCAGGGCCAAATTAATACCGGTCACGATCGGGTGGATGAACGACGAGCGGGCCGAGTTGCTCAGCGGCCTGCAAAAGGGCGCGACCGTCATCCTTCATCCAAGCGAGAAGATCTCCGACGACGCGCGGGTCGAAGCGCGCTGATTTTTGTCTCTCTTGGAATCTACGTATTTCGGCAGGTGCCAGAACAATTGGCAGGATTTGGTGAGCGGACCGGCAGCTTTCAGTTACGGACGAAGGTTGCAATCGTCGCGGCCAACCCTTTCGCAAGCGGAAGGTCAGCCTTCGTATAAGCGGCCAGATTATCAGCCGGATTATCGCTCGCAACCTCTTTCAACACATGGTTCACATTTGGCAGTATCTTGAGGACGGCCGAGGGGTTCGCGGCCTTGAGCTTTTCGGCATCTTCAACCGCTACCTGCAGGTCACGGTCGCCCTGAACAATGAGCATGGGCAAGCGGACGCCCGCCGACAGCTTTGCCGGATCAAGCGCAAACGCGCTGATCAGAAAATCTTGGACCACCGGATGAAACAGCGGCAGCAAAGGCGGCGGCAAGGCGGACACATCGACTTTCTGGCCCGCGGCAAGTTGATCTATTGCAGCATCGGCTGCCCCGATCAGTGGCCCATTCGCAGGGTTGGCGCGAAGCTGTGATTTCAACACATCGCCCATCGGTCTGCCAGCGGCAGAGACCAGAACTAGGCCGCACAGATTCTTCACCTGCTGTGCGGCGGCAAGTGCCACCAACCCGCCTTCGCTGTGGCCAATCAACCAGACGCACGGCGCACCGGTCGTCGCGCGTATGGCCTGCACCCAAGCGTCGGTATCGGCTACATAATCGGCAATGATCACCGCGTTGGGATCAGCAACCGCAGCGGCGCTGCCGAACATACCACGTTTGTCGATGCGCACCGTATTGACGCCTTGATGAAAGAGCCCTTCTGCCAGCAAGCGGTAGCTGGCTGCACGCACGCCAAGCGGATTATTCCCGTCCCTGTCGGTCGGACCGGACCCCGGAATGATCAGGGCAACCGGTCCCAGCGTCCCCGGCGCGCGAAGCAACGTGCCGGCTAATGGACCCTTTGGCCCTGATGCTTCAATCGGAACGCCCCCCGCTGGAGGCTCCGCGCCGACCGGAAGCGCAAGTGCCGCAGCACAGATCAACATAATGACCGTTCTAATCATCGCTCGCTCCTACCGACTAACTACATCAATTCATTGTATAACGGACCGGATGGTTTTAGGATAGTGTTTCCCTTGAGTTCACGTCTGGAATTGGGTCGTGTCCGGATAGTCCGTTTTTGGCGCATATGGTTGGAGAGCGGCCATTCGGTCAGTCTATGAACCAGCGGCGGCTAACAGCGGCGGGAAATTGTTGTCTGTATGTCTGGAATGTTGTGGGCGAGCGGACGTTGCTTTTTCAAACAACGGTGGCAATAAGGACGAATGGATTTTACCTACTTCGTCGCCGGTTTCGTAGCTCTTATTGTTGGAATTATGGGATCGATCATATTTGTAGTCAAACGCGGTCACTCCTTCCCTTTGCTTTTAGCTTCGTTGGTAGCCGTGACAGTCGTAATTGATTTCATGCTCCTCATCGATTGGTGCCCCGCTGATTTGATAACGGCAAACTTCCTAGTTACCGACTTCGCATTCTTCTCAGTCTACGCGTTGGTCGGGTGCTCTATCGGTGCTATTCCAGTGCTCGCGGGAAGAGCGCTTTACCGAAAGCTTCGAGCCTTACGAGGGTAGCAACTTTGCTGAAGTTTGTGGCCGCAATCTTGCCGTGTCCCGACAGTCCGCTTTTACCGCGTATTCTTGGGAAGCGTTCATTTCCCGCCGCGATTAAGGCGCTTGTTGCACATTGAGCGAATTGTGAAACCGACGACAGCCGAGACCGCCGCAGTCACGCCGAAAACAACGAAAAAGCGGACACCTTGGCCATCTTGACAAGGGTCGTTTTGACCACAATTGCCATAGAAAGACAGGAACATAAGGAAGCCAAAAACCGGCAAACCTACAAGCGTTGCTGCAAGACAGCCAAGCTTGCCTCCAATAGTCCCTGCGCTGTTGTAACCGTTCTCCATCCGCATGAGACTACACTGTCTATCAATGTCCGCAATATTGTCGTGTCCGGAATGTCCGCTTTTGGTGTAAATTTACAATCACCAATTTTAGCACGATTTGCTGCACCTTAGCATAATCCCAAAACGTGCATCATTGACCACAAGGTTATCCGTCGATGGCCCTATCCGCCAGCATGACGCAATCCCGATATTTTCGGCACTCCCGGAGAGCCTTTTCTGGCTCCGTAGGCGCTAAGTTGGCCCATGGGCCTGCCAGAGTAGCCGGAGCGCGGCATAGCCGACCAATGAGGCCGTCAGCACCCGTAATAAGCGTGGGGAGAGATAGCGCATGCCGAACAGGCTGCCATATTGTCCGCCGACCAACACAGCGCAGAGCAGCAGTCCATATTGCAGCGTAGGCTCGGCTAGCGAATGTGCCCCTGATTTCACTATTTGGCCAAGCAAACCCGCCGCCGAGTTGATCAATATGTAAAGCGACGCGAAGGCGGCGATGCGGCGTGGCTCTGCCCAGCGGATCAGGTGTAAGACCGGTGCCATGAATATGCCCCCGCCAATGCCCGACAGGCCCGCCAGCAAGCCCACGCCGCCCGAAAGCGCCAGCAACAATGGCTTTGGAACTGCGCGCGGCGTCATCTTATCCGCTTGGAGAAAAAGCGCGATGGCCGACGCCAACAATGCGCCACCCAATATCGTGAGGAACATGACCTGTTTCAGCGGCACTAGCCCGCCTGCAAAGGCGAGCGGGGCAGATACCATCAGCAACGGGAGAACTTGCGGCCAGGACACCAAGCCAGCGCGCACAAAGCGGATGCTGCCGCCGTATCTACGACAATATCCGCAAGGCGATGGCGTTTATCTTTGCCGTGCATGTTCCAATTGCTGGATTTGCGCTGATGCCGTTACTCCTCGGTCTTCCCATCCTGTTTGGGCCGATCCATATCGCATTGCTCGAAATGGTGATCGACCCGGTGTGTGCTTTTGTCTTCGAGGCCGAAGAGGAAGAGCCTAACATCATGACCCGTCCGCCGCGCGCACCGGACGAGCGTTTATTTTCCTGGACCATGATTGCCTGGAGCATTTTTCAGGGCGCTACCGCCTTTGCGATATTGTCAGGCATTTACGCTTTTGCACTGTGGCAGGGCTTCGCAGAAAGCCATGTCCGGACACTGGTGTTTTTCACCCTCGTCGCCGCCATCCTGTCGCTGATCTTTGTGAACCGGTCCTATGCTGCTTCGGTTATCTGGGCGTTGGGACGAAAGAACAAAGCGTTGCTCTATGTCCTATTGAGCCTCGTAGTCATGTCGTTCCTCATGTTGTCTGTGCCCATGACTACTACCTTGCTGAAATTCAGTTCTTTGAACGCATCAGATTTTTTCTTGGCTTTTGCGGGGAGCGTCGGTGTTCTGCTGTTCCTGGAGGCGATGAAACTGATCGTGTTCCGGCAGCCACCCCGCATGACTATCGATCCGTAGCAATACCTATCGCGCAGCCGGTCATGCTCGGCAATGATCGTGGCAGTTATTCGAGGATAGGAGATGACGGATGCTGATTGCCCATGATATGCTAATAATGGCCTTAGACGGTGCGCGGATGTCGCTGTTCCGGAACAAGGGCAGCGTGCGGGCGCCACAACTGGAACTGCTCATCGAAGAAGTGCAGAATTCGCCTTCGACAGCTGAGCTTGGCAATGACCAGCCTGGGCGTAGTTTCCAGAGCATCGGCCACGCGCGCGGCGCCTATGAAACGACAGACCTGCATCAACAGGCTGAAGATGAATTTACTCTGGAAATGGCCGAACTGTTGGTCTTCCACATGCACGATGATGACAGGCGGGCAGTCCTGATCGCGCCGCCACATGTATTGGGCCTAATGCGGAAACATTTGCCTAAAGACATCAAGGCGCGGCTGATAGCCGAAATAGACAAGGATTATGCCGGTCGCACCGCGTTAGACGTGGCCAAATTGCTGGACATGTATGAAGCATGAAATCCTGTCGGTGGCATAGACAGCAGAATCATTGTTCGGGCTGAGGCAGCGCCGTTTGAACGGGCACGCTTGTTTCGCCATTATCCTCAGCAATGAAAGCGATGCGTAACGCCTCAGATAGGCTGCGTACCCGCAGCTTTTCCATCATATTGGCACGGTAAATTTCAACTGTGCGCGGCGATATACCCAAATCATAAGCTATCGTTTTGTTGGGATAGCCCGCGACCAGTCCGTTCAGGACATCATGCTCTCGCCCAGTAAGGCTTGCCAGCCGGATTTTTGCCTCTCCCGCTTTCATATCGCGATCATCCGACCGGTCAATGCGGCTCAATGCCTCTTCAATCGCATGAAGCAGATCTTCTTTCTCATAAGGCTTTTCGAGGAAATTGACGGCGCCCGCGCGCATCGCCTTTACCGCTGCGGCAATATCGCCATGCCCGGTAAGAATGACCACTGGCATATCAATGCCGCGTACGGCCATTTCTTGCTGAACCTCAAGCCCGTCAATTTGGGGCATACACACATCTAACAGCACGCAGCCGCGCTCCGCCAGTTTGACTGTTTTCAGAAATTCGACACCCGATATATGGCTTTCAACTCGGTATCCAGCATGTTTCAGCATGAACGCCACCGACCGACGCACGCCATCGTCGTCATCAACAACATGAACGAGTTTTTCAGCTGACATGTTGACCCTCCTTCAAGACACGCGGCAAAGTGAACCTGAAAATAGTCCCCACGCCGCGTTCAGATTCCACCGATATATGGCCGCCATGCGCCTCGATTATTGTGCGACAAATCGACAGGCCCATCCCCATCCCCTGCGCTTTGGTCGTGATAAAGGGCTGGAACAATTGGGCTATCAATTCGTCCGGAACACCGTGCCCACTGTCTGCGACCGATATTTCCACCTGCTCACCGCCCAGTGGACGGGCGCGAATTGCCAAGTGTTTGGTAGGAGATTCTGCCATTGCCTCTATGGCATTGCGCATAAGATTAACCATGACCTGCTGAATTTGCACGCGATCAGCAAGCACATTGTCGATATCCGGTGCTACTTCAATTGACCAAGATACCCCCTGTTCGCGTGCGCCCACCAGTCCCAGCGTCGTCGCATCATTGATCAGGTTATTCAGCGGCAATATACGACTGTCAATTTCTCCCTTAGAAACAAAATCGCGTAGCCGCCGCACTATCTTGCCTGCTCGCATAGCTTCTTTGGAGCTCTCATCGAGGGCTTCACGCAGTGAACTGATAGCTGTGGGTTTGAAGTCGTTTACCAGATCACGGCTCGCAGTCATATAGTTGGCAATCGCAGTCAGCGGTTGGTTCAATTCGTGTGCCAGTGCAGAGGCCAGCGTGCCGACCGCGCTTAGTCGCGAAGTATGTACTAGCTCGGCCTGCAATTCCTGCATCCGTGCCTCTGCCTCGAACTTCTCCGTCAGGTCACGTATAAAACCCGTAAATGCCTTGTGATCCCCTGTCCGCGCTTCACCGACGGATAAATCCATCGGGAACTGGCTGCCGTCCTTTTTCAGTCCCTCTACAACGCGGCCAATGCCAATAATCCGCTTTTGGCCTGTTTCGAGATAGTGCTGCATATAATCGTCGTGCATGCCGCGATGGGGTTCTGGCATCAGCATTTTTACATTTTCACCCAGCACTTCTTCTTCGGAATAACCAAAAAGCGTTTGTGCTGTGCTGCTAAAGGAAGTGATCGCTCCGTGCTCGTCTACAACGATCATGGGATCAGGCACCGTTGCGAGTACCGCTGAAAGCAAGGCTGCATTGCCTGAAATGCTGCGGAGATTGTCTTCACGCGCGCTGACGTCCCGTGCAGTAACCACTATCCCAGCAAGGCTACCATCCTTCTCCTTTAGCGGTGCCATCCGGCATTCCACCGACCTACGCTCACCGTCGATGGTGTGAACGTCAAGCGATAGAGGGGGATCGCCGTTTTTGCGCTTGTCCGCTAAAATGTTCATATAGCGCGTTTTGAATAGTTGCGCATGCGCCGGATCGATCAGCGACAACGGCGCGTCATGCGGCACTTCATCGAACGAGTTTACACCAAGCAACTCAAGGCCAGCAGGGTTGATATGCGCCAGTCGGTGATCCAGCCTTATGATCGCCACAGCCTCCTGCAATGTCGCCAGAATTGCGTCTGTGAATCCCATCCGGTCAAATTCAACAGTGCCGGAACTTGTATCCAACGACTCGCTCCCCTTATGAACAAGCTACGCTTATTTACATTATTTGACAATTATTGTTGGCTGGCGCCGACGAAAGCGCAATGCGGGCAACTACGTAGTTGCGCCTAGGGGATTCTTCGGAGTTTCGAGGCAGGTTCTGGGCGTCTAATTTGCTCATATTGATCCACTCCAAATATGCATTGTTAGGATGATGTAATGACCCGACTTGAAAAAATATCGACCGGCGTTCCGGTCAAACATAGCGCCGAGAATATATGGGAACCACTGGCTCGCATGCGCAACGAGATTGACCGTGTGCTGGAAGAGTTTTGGAGCCACCCGATCGGTGTCAATTTGAACCAGCGGATGCAGGAACTTTCCGGTCCAGCGCTGGAACTGAAAGACAAGAAAAACGAATTCGAACTGGTCGCTGAAATGCCCGGAATGAAGGCCGAGGACGTTGAAATAAAGCTGTCTCACGGCATCCTTCGAATAGCTGGAGAAAAGCGCGAAGAGCACGAAAAAAAGGAAAGTGGATACGTCTTTTCCGAACGCCGTTACGGGCGGTTCGAGCGCTCAATTGAACTGCCGCAGGGCATCAACCATGAGAAGGTGAGCGCCAAGATGCGAGACGGCATACTTTCGGTGCACATACCTAAAAGCGCAGCAGCAATAGAGCAATCGCGGAAGATTCCGATCAATAGCTGAAATTCGGCGCTATCAACTAGCGTCGATGCCCAAGGCGGCAGGTTCCTGCTCACCTCCCCGAAACGGGCCTGCCGCCGAACTTCCATGATCCAGGGTCAGGACCACTTAAATCGACCTCCACGGCGTCAAAATGGCAAAGGTCATAGTTCGCTAAGCTTCACGTTTAAACGGTTAGGCTATTCCAAAAGCGACTAGAAAACCCGCTTATAAAAAAAGCGGGCTTCAGTCCTAAATGAACCAAAGCCCGCCCAGTTTGCCCCCTCGGGTCGCAAAAAGGGGGTAATGGAAAAATTAAATGATCATGATGTTGTCTTCCAGCCGGTTGACGCCGGGCGCAGCCCATGCCGCGCGCTCTGCAATCCGTCGTTCATAGCCCGAATGGACTTTGCCAGAGAGTTTGACGGTATCGCCGTCAGCCACCACACTGATGGTGCTGGCATCAAGATCGGCCGAACGTTTAAAAGCGTCCATGATGCTCTGCTTTATGTCATATGGGGATGGGTTTGTCTTGACCTCGATCAGATTGGTCACTCCCTTGACGCCCGTTATCCGCGAAGCCAGATCACGCGCGGCTTGCCGGTGATAGTGATAGCCGACATCGCCGCTTAGCGTCACCCAGCCATGCTCTACCTTTACGCTTATCTTGCCATTGGGGATCGTCACGCTCCAATCGAACATATCGGCAATCCGTTTGGCGATTTCGGGGTCTGCTGTTTTGGCATCTGAAGCAAAGCGCACTTCGATTTCTTCTGCAATACCCCGCACACCCTTCACGCGGCGCGTAGCCTTTTCAGCGGCAAGTTTTGCCGCATAGTTGCTTACAAAACCTGACAGGGTAACGACCCCGTCCTTAGCCGCTACACCAATATTCGCGTGATCAACGCGCGGCTCCCATTCCAGCTCGGCCATCACATCTTTCTGCAATTGACTGTCGGTCTTCATCGGAATTCTCCTCAATCTTGATGAATTATTGATCCCCCATATGCGTTATATTGATGACCCCGTGATGCGCGGCAAATTGGGAAAGCTCCTTACGTATTTTCCCTAGCGACCTTCTGCATGTTCCAAAGTACGGACGAGTGATGCCAAAGCGCGCTCGCGCGCTGCATCTGACGGCAGCGCACGAAGTCGGTCGGCAAGTCCCGATTCAAGCGCAGCCAGACTTGCCGTCCAGTCGCGTGGTTTGATGCGAGCATGCAAGTCGCTCCTCGGTGCCCCGAGGCGTGTCGCTGCATGCCTGGCGGTAACAGCCCAGGTCTCCCCGAGCATCGGTACAACGACTTTTTTGGTTAATCCGGCTTTGCGAATGTCGTCTGCCAGCGTCGTAAGCGACTGCTCTTCGCCGTGGACGAGAAAGACCGTCCCGGAAACCGGACTGCGGGACTTAATCCAGTCGAGTAGCGCGGGTCGATCGGCATGGGTCGAATAGGAATCGAGCGTCCTTATGTCAGCCCTGACGGGTACATCATGTCCCGAAATCCGCACATGGTGCGCGCCATCGCGCAACACTGAACCAAGCGTGCCTGCCACCTGATAACCGACCAGCAACACGCGGGCGCGTTTATGTGGCAGATTATGCAACAGATGATGGCGGATCCGTCCACCTTGGCACATGCCCGATCCGGCGACGATGATAACGCCGGTCATGCTGTTGATTTGCTTAGATTCCTCAATATTATGCGTGAAGTGGATGTTCGGCACCGACAGCAGATCATATCCGCCATGACGGTGTCGCTGGGTTGCGCGGGTGACACGTTCGGCTAGCGGCGAGTCTACAAATACATTATATGGTTTAAGCCGTTTGCCTTCGAACAAGGCGATCAGATCCTCCAGCACAACCTGTGTCCGTTCGACCGCGAATGCCGGAATTAGCAGATTGCCATTCCTGCTCATCGTCTCTTCGACATACCCAGCAAGCTGTTCACGGCGTTCGGTTATCAGCACCGGTTCGCGCGCTCGGTCGCCATAGGTCGACTCGCAAATAATCTGATCATATCCCCCCAGTTCGGCCTCGGTGCAGTGGATTGCCGAGCCGCTCCCGATGTCGCCCGAGAAAAGAATGCGTTGCCCCGCCAGCGTAAGCTCGACGGATGCGGAGCCAACGATATGACGTGCATCCCAAAACCGGAAGCCGTCGCCATCGCCAAGTTCATTCCACGTGCAATATTGTGTTTCGTGTATCTGCCCGATGCATGAGATGACATCGTCCGCCGTGTAGAGCGGGACAAAAGGTGTGAGCGCCATTCGGTCTGGCCGGCGGTTGCGTCGATCCGCGTCGGCGGTTTGCAGCTTAGCGGAATCAAGCAGTAGCGGCTCGAGAATGTCTGCGGTTGGTGCGGTCATCCAGATCGGCGCGCGGCACCCGCTCGCGACCAGATGGGGAAGCCGCCCGCTATGATCAAGATGTGCGTGGGAAAGGATAACTGCGTCGATGGCTTTTACATCGAAGGGCAGTTTTTCATGATTCAGCGCCTCCAGCGAGCGTGTACCCTGAAACATCCCGCAATCGACAATGATCGATTTGCCATTCCCCCTAAGTTCAAAGCAGGAACCCGTGACTGTGCCCGCCGCGCCGTGGAAAATGATCTCGACTGGTTCCATTTTCATTAGCTCCTACTCACGTAAATATGACCAGTGCGCACGCGCCTGCCAAACTTACGGCACCAACCGACAAGGCTATGATTGCGCTCCGACCGCGCTTGAAGCCCGCATAAAGTATGACGACGCCGATCTTGACCAGCATATTGGCGAGAACGGCACCACTGAGCGCCAGCCCGGCTAAGTTACGGTCGATGCTCCCAGAGGTAAGGCCGCCGAGCGTGATGATCGCAGCATCGACGTCAAACACACCGATAGCCGTAATCAGTGCCAAAGCTCCGCCACCGCCAAATCTCGCTTCCGCCCAGCGCGCAGCGACTGCCATGATCGCGACCAGCACCAAAAATCCGATTGCGGGAATGATCGCTATCGGATTTCTCGGTTGCGCGGGTTCCTGTGAGGCGACCGGAGAACGGTCCCGAAGCAGAACGAGCCCGGCGATCACTCCTGCTAACACCGCAAAACCGACCAATCTCAAGACAGGTAAGAAAGCAAAATCGGCAATGACCGCAGTCAACAGCAACACCCGAACGAACATGATCGATGTCGCCAGCGCAATTCCCGCTGACAATGTGCCATGTCCTGTTTCATCATTTCGCAACCGGTGTGAAAGCAATGCGGTAACTGCCGTAGACGAATATGCTCCACCAATGGCTGCTGTGATCAATATACCCTTCTCTGCGCCGAAATTTCGGCTGGCGACGTAGCTGGCAAAGGATAGACCCGTTACGAATACGACCACCAACCAGAGCTGCTGCGGGTTCCACGCATCAAGAGGACCATAACGCGCATCGGGCAGAAAAGGCCAAATCGCCCCAGCAATGATCGCAAAGCGTGCGAGCGCAATAACATCTTCTTCGCCCAGTTTTTGGATCAACGCATGCAGGCCGCTTCGCGAAGCGAGGATCATGGTGACGACTGCAGCAGCCGCCATAGCCAAAGCAGGCTGCCCCGATGTGGCTAGTATTCCCAAGCAAAGCGTCAACAGCGCCGCGACGACGTTGGTGACGCTGACATCTTTCGGGCCGGGCATTGATCGGGCGTAACCCATGATTAGCATGATGACAGCACCGCCCAGCAATATCGCTGGTATGAAAATGCCATGTTGTCGCGCCAACAGACCGATCATTCCACCTAGTCCGCCAAGAAGCGCAAAAGTACGCACGCCTGCGACCCGGCTACCCTTCGTCACATCGCGCTGACGCCAGCCGCGCTCAATCCCGACAAGAAGCCCGGCTGCGATGGCGACTCCCAAATCGCGATAGGCGAGATCGCCGACGATCATCCAGCCTCAACGACCCATGATTAGCGGAATTGGGCACTCCTTTAGAAGCGTTCGGGTTACGCCGCCAAACAAGAATTCCCGGGCACGACTATGGCCATAGCCGCCCATCACGATATAGGACGCACCCATCACTGCTGCGGTTTCCCTGATGGCGTCTTCAACTGGCTTGTCAGAAACTGGGCGGGTGTGCAGTTCGGATGTGACACCATGTCGTGACAGGTAGGTGGATGCTGAAAGCGACGGCAGCATATGCTCTTGCGGTTCTTCAACCGTTACGATGTGAACCATTGATGCCATTTTAAGTAGCGGCAACGCGGCCCTAAGTGCGTTGGCCGCTTCAAAGCTGCCGTTCCACCCAACGACGGCTGGCCCGAATACATCAAAGCTATCCAACTCCTGCGGTTGTACCAAGATAGGTGCCCTGCAGCTTTGCAGAACGTCACCGATCAGCGTGATCGGCGTATGGCGCGTTTCGCGATGATGATAGCGACCCAGCACGATCAAATCAGCGAGCGAAGAACGGCTAACAATTTCTTGCGCCGGGTCGCCATCGACATGCTCATAGCTCCAAGATACATCTTCATTTTCGAGATGCCCCTCAATACGGGCGCGCATTTTCTTTTCCATATCGTCCAGCACTTTGGATAAATTGGGCATCATATATGCGCCGGTGATGCCGTCCGATGCGATATAGAGGCTGATCGGCGTTATGTGCAGGCAACTAACATGGCCGGATGTCGCGCGTGCGATGGAAAGCGCAGCTTGCAAGCGCGCTTCCATTCCTGGATCGTCTTGGACGTGGAGTAGAAGGGTCTTCATGATAGCTCTCCCGCTGATAGCGCAACATTGCGATAAAATGATTGGACAGAACTTACCGCTCGGTACCGAGGTGCCATATCAGGGAAAATACGGATGCGGTGGCAGACGCGGTCATGCCAAACGGTATTATGCGCAAAGCAAGACACGAAAGCCCAAACACCAGCGAGCAACGTGGAGGATCCAATGTGGGCAAGCTCCGCAGCGCACTGCGCAAATTAGGACCAGGGCTTGTCACCGGCGCCGCCGATGACGACCCCAGCGGCGTGGCGACCTATAGTCAGGTAGGCGCGCAATTTGGTTACAATATGGGCTGGGCCATCCTGTTCAGTTATCCGTTGCTCGCCTCGATCCAGGCGATCAGCGCGGAAATCGGCACGGTCACCGGCGCAGGCCTCGCGCAAAATCTGCGTCGCCACTATCCCCGCTGGTTGCTGCAATTGGTGGTCAACCTGCTGCTCATTGCTAACATCATCAATCTTGGCGCTGACCTCGGCGCAATGGGGGCAGCGCTAGGCCTGCTGATCAACGGCCCGGTGATGGTTTATGCCGGGCTGTTCGCGATCATCTGCGTGCTTCTAGAAATATTTGTGAGCTATACGCATTATGCTCGCATCCTAAAATGGGGTACGCTGACGCTGTTTTCCTACGTCGCCGTGGTCTTTGTCGCAGGGGTTGATTGGACCAGCGCGGCTTACGGCACGTTCGTACCAAATTTCACATTCGACAGCGCGCATGCGATGGCCCTAGTTGCGATTTTAGGTACAACGATCAGCCCCTATCTATTTTTCTGGCAGGCAGGGCAAGAAGTGGAGGAGCAGCATCGCCGACATGTGAAGCCGCTGTGCGTGGCACCACGCCGAGCCGGTAGCGAGTTGCGACGGATCAGGCTGGACACGATGGTAGGGATGGGTTTTTCCCACCTGACCGCACTATTTATCGTGATCGCAACGGCGGCCACGCTGAATGCGCATGGGATAACGGAGGTTGAATCGTCCGCGCAAGCCGCCGAAGCACTTCGGCCAATTGCCGGAGATTTCGCGTTCGCGTTGTTCGCCATTGGCATTATCGGCGCCGGCATGTTGGCAGTGCCGATACTCGCAGGATCGGCCGCTTACGCGGTCAGCGAAAGTTTTGGTTGGGTTGAAGGCCTCGACCGCAGGCCACGTGAGGCCAAGGCTTTTTATGCGACTATCGCCGTCGCCACCATAGCAGGGTTGACGCTCAACTATATCGGTATTGATCCAATCAAAGCGCTCTATTGGGCAGCGGTCGTCAACGGTATATTAGCAGCGCCGTTAATGGTGGTGATGATGCTGATATCGACCAACCGCAACGTGATGGGCAAGTTGGCGGTTTCGGGTAGGCTCGCCGTTGGTGGCTGGCTGGCGACAGGGGTGATGGGGGTTGTCGCTATCGGCTTTTTCCTGATCTGATGGTCAGTTTCCCGCTGCACCATATTCGGTCATCCGCTCCAGCCATCGCTCGCGGTGTTTAGCGCTGCCTTCGACATTGCCGATCAGCGATGTTTCCACAGGATCGATGCCGACCAGTTCCAATATGTTGCGCTTGAAGCTGCGCACACTGCGCGCCCCGTAATAGGCACGATAGAAGATGGCAGGCATCCCCATCGTCACCACCAAACGCGCTGATTTTCCTTTCATCAGCTTTTCCGGTGCCGCGCTGTCGCCATATTGCAGTGCAGTTCCGGGGCGGAGCACCTGTTCCAGAAACGCCTTCAGCAAGGCGGGCATGTCGCCCAGCCAGAGAGGGTAGACGAAGACAATATGGTCGGCCCACAATATCGCGTCCTGCCCCGACTTTACTTCCGCGGGCGCGTCATTTTGCATCCAGTCTTCGCGGCTGTGCAGGATCGGAATATTGATACCGCCGAGCATGATTTGCCGGACCTCATGTCCAGCGCCACGTGCACCCGCGCCATAGGAATCGGCAAGCGCATGGACATAGCGGGCCGGTTCGGGGTCTGGATGGGCGTCGAATATGGCGATTTTGCGGACGGCATTTCGGATGGCATCATATCCTGTCACTGCGGGCGAGAAAGGGATCTTCTTGAGGCCATTTTGACGCCGCGAAGGTGGATTTAAGTGGTCCTGACCCTAGCTGTTACAGCTTACCACCTTGAACGGCAGTCGATCGCCGCCGGCCTCGGTGATCGTCAGATATTCGCCTGGTTTGATTGGATGATGTTCGAGATGGAAAATGCCCTCATCATCCGCGTCGCCGACTTCGTAGGAGAAGGCCCATCCAGTCCGCCTAGAGATAACAACCCCGTTCCGGTCGTGCTCGCCAGGCCACATGCGATGGACAATCGGGCTTTCGGCCGGATGTTTCATCGCCGACCGTTCAATGAAACCGTTATCGTCAATCGGTAGCCGCAAGACATATGCATGCGCGGTAGATCCTTCCGGGAACTCTCGGGTGCGGGCGAGTTCGAGTCGTATGGTTTTCCAAGTCATTCCGACATCTTGCACGGCATGCCTTCCAGATGGGATACGCAATGTTGCGTAGGAAGCTATTCGTTCAGCGCAGCTTGTATTTTAGGCCTCGGCCAATGCCCTGACTGAACCGCCAGATACGCAATCAACCGGATGTCGCCGCCATATCGAACACAGTAAGAATACGAGTCACTGATGTTCCCAGGAGTCAGCCATGGGCAATATTTTAGCGCAAGAAAAACCAAAACGGACTGTCTCGGAGCGTCTGGTTACTGCCTTGCGCCAATATGCAGAGCCGTTGCCTCCGCCAGAGCAGCAGCAAGCGTTCGGCCAATTTTTCAGCCGCTTTGGCGACGCGCAGGTCGTTTTGCTCGGCGAAGCGACGCATGGCACGTCAGAATTTTACAATGCGCGCGCGGCGATCACTCGACAATTGATTGAACACCACGGCTTCACTGTGGTTGCGGTTGAGGCCGATTGGCCCGATGCCGCCCGGATTGACGGCTATGCTCGTCATCATGAAAAACGCCCGCGCCGCGGCGAAGGCTTTGTGCGCTTCCCCACCTGGATGTGGCGCAATGCCGAGCTGCTTGCCTTTGCCGACTGGATGCGTGGCCATAATGAAGCCAGGCCCGATCGAACCAAAGTGTCTTTCCATGGGCTTGATGTTTACAGCCTCAGCGAATCCATCCATTCTGTTCTGACCTATCTCGATAAGGTTGACCCAAAAGAGGCAGTGCTGGCCCGTCGGCGCTATGGTTGCCTGACCCCGTGGCAGGATGAACCGGCAAAATATGGCCGCGCAGTGGTCCGCGGCGAACGACAGGGTTGTGAGCAGAAAGCAATTGAACAACTGCACACCTTACTCGACAAAAGGCTGGGCTATCTGGCCAACGATGGCGAAGCTTGGTTCGATGCGGCACAAAACGCGCGAATTGTGCGCGAGGCAGAGCGATATTACCGCGCCATTTATCAGGGCGGAGCTAGTTCGTGGAACCTGCGCGACCGACATATGTTCAGCACGCTGCAAGCGGTAATCGCACACCGTGGTGTTGGTACAAAGGCTGTTGTCTGGGCCCATAACTCCCATATTGGCGATGCATCGGCGACCGCGATGGGCTGGAACGGAGAATTTAACATCGGCCAGTTATGCCGCGTGGCTTATGGTGACGACGCAGTACTGATCGGCTTTGGCACCGACACCGGCACAGTAGCGGCAGCGAGTGACTGGGGCGCAGACATGCAGGTGAAGACGATCCGCCCTGCCCGCCCCGACAGCTACGAGCATGCCTTTCGCCTGACGGGCCTTGCGCGGACGCTGACCGACTGGCGGGGGCGGACACGGCAATCTCTGGCACATATACTGCGCGAGCCCCTGCTCGAGAGAGCAATAGGCGTTGTCTATCGCCCCGAAACCGAGCTGCTCAGCCATTATTTTGAGGCCGTATTAGCGGACCAGTTCGATGCATATGTTTGGTTTGAACGAACCAAGGCGGTAACGCCGCTCGGTCATGAAAGGCCGCTTGGTGCGCCCGAAACCTATCCTTTCGGGTTGTAGCGTTATGGTGGCGCGGATCGATATTACGTCTGAAGAGATCTTAGTTGGACCGCATCGTCTGCGTGCGCTGTTAGGCGTACCGCCCGTTTCGACAGGAATTGTCATCTTCGCCCATGGTAGCGGCAGCGGGCGGCTCAGCCCCCGCAATAATCATGTTGCGGCTGCGCTTCGCATGCATGGGCAGGCAACATTATTGCTCGATCTTCTGACACATGAAGAAGAACTGCATCGGCGAAATGTGTTCGATGTTGAGTTGCTTGCAGACAGGCTAAGGTCAGCCACAAAATGGGTGCGGAACAATAGCGAACTGCGTCACCTCCCCATCGGCTATTTCGGCGCCAGCACTGGTGCAGCGGCAGCACTTATTGCAGCAGCGGATGATGCGGCAATCGCCGCGCTTGTTTCGCGCGGTGGTCGACCCGACATGGCAGGCGCAGCGCTGCCTTCGGTACGGGCTCCGACGTTGCTTCTGGTCGGCAGTCTCGACGGGCCGGTTATCACGCTCAACCAGCAGGCGTTCATGGCGTTAACCTGCCCAAAGAAAATCCTGATCGTGCCGGGCGCAGGCCATTTGTTCGAAGAACCCGGAACACTCGATCAGGTTATTGCCCACGCCCGAAAGTGGTTCGCCATCCACTTCGCGCATTACAAAGAGGGGGAGCAATGACAGTGTTCGACCGAGATTACCCATTTGTAGACCGGCACGACGCTGGCCTGAAACTCGCCAGACGCCTCACGCGCTTTGCGACCAATCATCCAGTCATCCTGGCTTTGCCACGCGGCGGGGTTCCGGTGGCGTTCGAGGTGGCAAAGGCTCTCGACGCAGCACTCGACCTGCTTTTCGTGCGCAAAATTGGTGCCCCCGGATATGAAGAACTCGGAATAGGCGCCGTGGTTGATGGAGCGAGTCCACAACTGGTGCTCAATGAGACAATCATCCGAAACCTTGCACCCAGCCCCAATTACATTCGCGAGGAAATGCGTCGTCAGCTCGCCGAAATTGACCGAAGACGAATAGTCTATTGCGGCGACCATCAGCCGATTGCGATCACGGGGCGAACGGTGATTGTTGTCGATGACGGCATCGCAACCGGCGGGACGATGAAGGCCGCGCTGCGTGGAGCGAACAAGAATGATCCGGCATGGCTGGTACTGGCAGTTCCCGTCGCGCCACCTTCGGTGGTGGCTGATCTCGGGTCGGAGTGTGATGAGGTGATTTGCCTTGAGACCTACGAACCCTTTGGCGCCGTCGGCGCATTCTACCGCGATTTCACCCAGACCAGCGACGCAGAAGTGATATCGCTGCTTAACGAGGCTTATGCTTTCGGGCTGCGATCTGCCCGCATATCTTCAATTTGATTATCGGTCCTTCGGCCACTCAATCGACGGCCCCAGATTTTCCAGCACTTTGCGCGCGTCGAACACGGTCTTGTCATGTAGCACCGCACCTCGGCCCATGATGATTTCGGCATGCGCTTCATATTCCTCGACGGTCCGAACATCCATCTCGTCTGCCCAAAAGGGATCACGGCCATAGGGATACCAATTGTTCCAGCCATACCGCGGCCGGTAATAACGCCAAGAGGGGCGCCAATAATCATAACCATACCAAGGCCGGTAGAAGGGTGAAGGCTCAACATAAGTGCGCCGATCACGTTCGGTTTCGCGATCGACAATGCGGAACCAGTCAAAACCCTTTTCAACGGTCAGCTCGGCGGCACGGTATAACAGATACCCCTCGACCCGTTCGCGCGATGTCAACATATTGCCGTCAAAGGTGACGCGGTAGCGGTTATCGCCCAGATGTTCTTCCGAATAACCACCGTGAATACGTTTGCCCCTGATTTCGGGCTGATAAGGCGTCGGCGTCATGCAGGACGTAAGAAGCATGGCTGCAGATAGCGAGGCCGCAATCGAGAGTGCGCGTCTGCGAGACAGATGGACGTTCATGACATTTCCTCCATTATCAATGTTACCCATCAATCTGCGCGCCTTTGTTAATGCTTCGCTCCGCAACTCAGCGGACGTGCTTGATGGGCAACTGTGATGTTCGACACACCAGGTGAAGCCAACCTAGTTCGGGTTTGCAGGATAACCTCCTATTCAAAGGGCCGTCATAGTTGAATCGGCAGGCCAATGCGTTCCGTATAGTCACGGATTGACTGCTTTTTCCGGAACAATGTTCTCCGAAGAAACCTCTGGTCCGTAATAATACCTATCGCGCGACCAGCCTCGCTCGGCTTAGCTTGACCGGCTTTTCCGAGGCTGCAACAAGAAGGACCACCATATGGCTTCTGCCCCGCCGCTGTATCGGATTGAGGGCCTGACCAAGACTTATGGCGAAGGCGACACCGCAGTTCAGGCGCTGCGCGGAGTCAATCTCGACGTGCCACAATCGGCAATGGTCGTGCTGCTCGGCCCAAGCGGGTCAGGAAAATCAACCTTTCTCAACATCGTTGGCGGGTTGGATCAGGCGACAAGCGGCCATGTACATTTCGAAGATGTCGAGCTGACCGGCCTCAACGACCATGGCCTAACGGAATATCGCCGCCACCATATTGGCTTTGTCTTCCAATTCTACAATCTCGTCGCTTCGCTAACCGCGCGCGAGAATGTTGCGCTCATCACCGAAATTGCCGACGAACCGATGGACCCGACCGACGCTCTTGCGCTGGTCGGCCTAGAAAACCGGATCGACCATTTCCCGACCCAGCTATCGGGCGGCGAGCAGCAGCGTGTTGCCATTGCCCGCGCCGTCGCCAAACGGCCCAAGGTGCTGTTATGCGACGAGCCCACTGGCGCGCTCGACAGCCAAACCGGGGTTCGCGTGCTCGAGGCGCTTGATCAGGTCAACCGCGAGCTGGGGACAACAACATTGCTGATAACGCACAATGCGGTGATCGCCGAAATGGCTGACCACGTGCTGCGCTTCGCCGACGGGCAGCTTGCCGACAGCCGTCCCAACCCGAATCGCCGTCGGCCGGGCGACATGACATGGTAGTCAGCCTCAAACCGTTAGACCGCAAGATACTGCGTGATCTATGGCGGATACGCAGTCAGGCCTTCGCAATATCGCTGGTAATCGCGGCGGGTGTTGGGATGGTTGTAATGTCGCTGGGAATGATGCGTTCCTTGGATGCGACGCGCGACGCTTATTATGACCTATATCGTTTCGCCGACATTTTTGCCCCAGCCAAGCGCGCGCCCAAAAGCGTGCTGGAAGAGATCAAGGCCATACCCGGTGTCAGCGTGGTTGAGGGACGGATCAACGCAGGAGCGACGCTAGACATCCCCGGGATTGCCGAACCGATTACAACACGTATTCACTCGATCCCCTCAGGCCGTGAACCACGCATCAATGCGCTAGTGCTGCGCAGCGGGCGCTGGCCCGACCCCAAACAGCCGGACGAGGTACTGGCCAGCGAAAAATTCGCTGAAGCTGCGCGGATAGGTCTGGGTGATAACATCGACGCGCTGCTTTACGGCAAACGCCAGCATCTGCGTATCGTCGGTACCGCACTGTCGCCAGAATATATCTACGCCATCGGACCAGGACAAATTTTCCCGGACAACCGTCGTTTCGGTGTGCTGTGGATGGGAGAGGAGCATCTCGCGGCCTCACTCGACCTGACCGATGCCTTTAACGAGGCGCTGGTGCGGGTCGACCGCAGCGCGGACGCGCGCGACGTGACCCGAAAGCTCGATAGACTTCTTGCGCGCTATGGCGGGGTTAGTGCCTATCCGCGCAGTGAACAGATATCAGACCGTTTCGTGACCAACGAACTGGCGCAGCTAAAAACAATGACGGGCATATTGCCGCCGATCTTCCTCGGCGTCGCTGCCTTCCTTATCAACACGGTTCTCTCCCGCATGATCGATGCCGAACATGAGGTGATCGGGCTGTTGATGGCATTCGGCTATCGTGGGCAGGCGATCATGCTACATTATGCCAAAATTGCAGTCGCGCTTTCGGTGCCGGGGCTGTTACTTGGGCTTGCACTTGGATCATGGCTGGGGCGCGGGTTGGCCGCAATGTACCAGAATTTCTTCGTCTTCCCCTTCCTAAATTATCGCGCCGGCCTAGATATTTATGCGTTGGCAAGCTTGGCGACCGTTGCTGTCGTGTTGCTGGGCGTATTCCAATCTGTACGCCGAGTGCAGCGGATGACGCCGATAGAGGCGATGCGCCCGCCGCT
>Ga0208327_1000108_pt1 | contig 21890 bp, 15 predicted proteins | sample LakMenEpi26Jun08_FD_150733 | JGI IMG/M metagenome (GOLD analysis project Ga0208327, IMG submission 150733) | Freshwater microbial communities from Lake Mendota, WI - 26JUN2008 deep hole epilimnion (SPAdes) | ecosystem: Environmental > Aquatic > Freshwater > Lake > Epilimnion/Euphotic zone ...
TGTCGTGCGGGCGCTCCCGTGTAGAATTTGTCCCATAGCGAGTCCTTCCATTGATGGCTGAATAATACACCATCAAATGCCGGGACTAAACACCTAGGCTGTTGGTTTTGCTGCGGGCTTCGCCGGTGCGGCCTTCTTCACCGCTGGCTTTGCCCGCGGTGCAGGTTTTGCAGCGGCAGCAGGCTTTGCAGCAGGCTTGGCCTCTGGCTTCTTCGCAGCAGGCTTTTTCACAGCCGGCTTTTTCGCCGCAGGCTTTGCGCTGCTCGCAGTTTTGCGGTCATATACCTTCTTACCGGCGACGGCGGCTGCGGCGGTTGCGATAACTGCGCCAGCTACAGCGGCGGACTTGCCGGGATTTTCCTTGATGACTGTGCCTGCGGTGGCGGCGGCACTGGAGGCGGAATCTACGGCTGACTTTGCGGTGGTAGTCGCAGTCTCGGCCGCAGACCGCGCCTTACCCGAAAGGGTATCGGTCAGATCGCGCACTGTGGTCAAAAGCTTGCTGAACACATCATTTTTTTCGGACTTTCTTGGCATAATCCGTTCCTCCTTGGGTTGTCATGCAAACTTGTTAATCGTTTGGAATGGAGTTGGTTCCCGCGTGCTTATCGAAATGGTGGTTCGTTGAATGCGCGTAACTTGCGGCTGTGTAAGCTATTCCCGGCCTCGCGAAGCAACTCACATGTTTGAATGCCGATCTGTAAATGTGCGGCAATCGCCTCTTCGTAAAAACGGTTTGCTTGACCGGGTAATTTAATCTCGCCGTGCAGCGGTTTGTCCGAAACACATAATAATGTGCCATATGGTACGCGGAAACGATAGCCCTGCGCCGCAATCGTTGCCGACTCCATGTCGATGGCAATCGCGCGGCTTTGCGAGAAACGAAGCGCGGAGGCGGAATAGCGCAATTCCCAATTTCGGTCGTCGGTGGTCACAACGGTGCCTGTCCGCATCCGCCGTTTCAGATCTGCACCGCTGGCTCCGGATACGTCCTCCGCTGCGCTTGCCAAGGCTTGTTGCACTTCGGCAATGGGCGGGATGGGAATTTCAGGCGGCAGAACTTCGTCTAAGATATGGTCATCGCGCAAATAGGCATGGGCGAGGACGTAATCGCCAATCCGCTGAGTCTCACGTAGGCCCCCGCAATGGCCAATCATCAACCACGCTTCGGGCCGTAGCACCGCCAAATGGTCGCAAATCGTTTTGGCATTGGACGGACCGACGCCAATATTCACCAAGGTGATACCCGAACGGTCCGGCGCGATCAGATGATAGGCCGGCATCTGGTGTCGACGCCATGTGCTGTCTGCGACAAGCTGCGCTGCATTGTCTGTTGGTTGATCCACATATAGACCACCAGCGCCTGACAATGCGGTATAGCGGCCCTTGCCGACCTGCTTGCATGCCCAACTGACGAATTCATCGACATAACGGTGGTAATTGGTGAACAGGATATAATGCTGCACATGCTCCGCAGGCGCGCCCGTATAGTGGCGCAACCGGGCCAATGAAAAATCGGTGCGGAGACCATCAAACAAAGCGAGTGGTGAACTACTGTTGCCCTTTACGCGCAGAAGGCCATCGGCGATTTCATCGCCAATATCTGCCAACTCCGTCGTGGGGAAATGGCGCGCAAGCTCGTTCGGGCTAACGGTCCCAAGCTCAAGATCGACCGAACCATCCAGAACATAAGGAAAGGGGATTTCTTGGCGACTGCGGCCAACTGAAATCTCGAGTTCATATTGCTCAATCAAAAGGTCGAGCTGCGCGCCAATATAATCTGCAAAAAGATCGGGCTTGGTGAAGGTGGTCCGAAACGTGCCGATCTTCTCCAGCTTGCCAAATGCGAGGTTAGATTTGGTCTCGCGCGTCTTGCCGGCATAAGTGATGATGAGTTCGGGATAACAGAAGTCATTGCTTGCGCGCTGATCTGCACTTGGGGGAACCCTATCCTTCAAATAAGCCGCAAGCGCGGATTGAAGTCTTTTAACCGAAGATTCATATTCGGTAACGAGTTGATTAATGATGTTTTGAGCGTGTGTACTAGGCATAATCATGCTTCACCGAATTTTATGAATTTGGCAACAAAAAAGGGAGGGTAATCCCTCCCTTTCCCATATAGTTTCGGTAGATCTACCTAAAAGTTACAGCTGCCCGATCATATATTCAGCTGAACTTACGTTGAAATCGCCAGGCGCTTCGACATTAACTTGCTCAACGATGCCATCGTTGACGACGAGCGAGAAACGCTGTCCGCGCTTGCCCATGCCAAATGCGCTGCCGTCCATTTCTAGGCCGAGCGCAGCAGCGAAATCGCCATTTCCGTCGGCGAGCATGGTGATTGCGTCCGATCCGCCCGACTTGTTCCAAGCACCCAAAACAAAGGCATCGTTGACAGCGGTACAAGCAATTTCGTCAATGCCCTTGGCGGCAAGTTCGTCTGCCTTTTCGACGAAGCCGGGAAGGTGGCGTGCCGAGCATGTTGGTGTGAAGGCACCCGGCACGGAGAATAATGCAACCCGGCGTCCAGCGAAATATTCGGCAGACTGAACGGGTTGAGGGCCTTCGGCAGTTGCCTTGACCAGTTTGACGTCAGGGATTTTGTCGCCAATTGAGATGCTCATGAGAAATTTCCTTTAGCAAGAGAGAGTTGCCGCTTCATCCGGGACGCGCCTTACCAAGTCAAGTGGGCTATGTTTAACGGCGCTTTTTTTAGGGTCAGGACCACTTAAATCCACCTTCGCGGCGTCAAAATGGCAAAGATATCGAAGGAAAGTGTCCGCCGCAGGCAGTCTTTCCGCCTGCAAGGGCATTTTTCTTTGAGATCGAAGCCATTTTGGCGTCCTTCGGATTTGACCCATTTTGTCCATTGCCGCGTTGGCAAAGCGCGACTTAGAACCACTAAGCCTGCGCCTTGCCGCCTTGCACTGAACAGTATGGCCTCAAGCCGCGAAGGTGGATTTAAGTGGTCCTGACCCCTAGGTTGATGACATGGGAAAGCGTTGCGTTTCTTACAAAGCACCCCATCGGAAAGGCATATAAAGCAATCTTTATATTTGATTTCTATTAAATCCGTAGCTATGGCCCGGGTTATCTGAAACCTCCCGGAGAATAAGCCTGTGGCTTTTAACGATTATGTCATTGCCGATATAGGCGAGGCCGATTTTGGCCGTAAAGAAATAAACATTGCCGAAACCGAAATGCCCGGCCTTATGGCGTTGCGCGAAGAATTTGGTTCGTCGCAACCTTTGAAGGGTGCGCGCATTGTGGGTTCGTTGCATATGACGATTCAAACCGCAGTTCTTATCGAAACGCTGACGGCGCTTGGCGCGGATGTGCGTTGGGCGACTTGCAACATTTTCTCGACACAAGATCATGCCGCAGCCGCCATTGCTGCGCAGGACATTCCCGTGTTTGCTGTCAAGGGCGAAAGTCTTGCAGATTACTGGGATTATGTCGGTCGCATCTTCGATTGGGGTGACGACACCACTGCGAACATCATCCTCGACGACGGTGGCGACGCCACGATGTTTGCGTTGTGGGGCGCAAGGCTTGAGCGCGGCGAAAGCTTTGGTGAGCCGGAGAATGAAGAAGAAGTCGAGTTCCAGCGCGCGTTGAAGGCATTTGTTGCCAAGAAGCCCGGCTACCTCACGCAAACGGTCAAGAATTTGAAGGGCGTTTCGGAAGAAACCACCACGGGCGTTCACCGCTTGTACGAAATCGCGAAGAAGGGCGAACTGCCGTTTCCCGCAATCAACGTGAATGACAGCGTTACCAAGTCGAAGTTCGACAATCTTTACGGTTGCAAGGAATCGCTGGTGGACGCCATTCGTCGCGCCACCGACGTCATGCTCGCCGGTAAAGTCGCATGCGTCGCTGGCTTTGGTGACGTTGGCAAGGGCTCGGCTCAATCGCTCCGCAACGGCGGCGCGCGCGTGATGGTCACGGAGGTCGATCCAATCTGCGCATTGCAGGCCGCAATGGAAGGTTTCGAAGTTGTGACCATGGAAGAGGCCGTGCAACGCGCGGATATCTTCTGCACAGCAACGGGCAATGCCGACGTTATCACGGCTGAGCATATGATGAACATGAAGCCCATGAGCATCGTGTGCAACATCGGTCACTTTGACAGTGAAATTCAAATCGCAGCTTTATCAAACTATAGCTGGACCGAAGTGAAGCCAGGAACCGATCTCGTTCAGTTCCCGGACGGAAAGCAGATCATCGTCCTTGCGAAGGGCCGCTTGGTAAACCTTGGTTGTGCAACCGGACATCCAAGTTTTGTGATGTCGGCAAGCTTTACCAACCAAGTGCTCGCACAAATTGAGCTTTGGACCAACGGCGACAATTATAAAAACCAAGTCTATGTTCTGCCAAAGCATCTCGACGAGAAGGTCGCGACACTTCATCTCGAAAAGCTTGGCGTGAAGTTGACCAAGCTGACCGACAAGCAAGCTGGATATATCGGCGTTTCGACCGAGGGGCCATTCAAGCCAGACCATTATCGCTATTAATCACATTTCAGTTTGTGACGAAAAGAAAGCCTGCTGCGGAAACGTAGCAGGCTTTTTTCGTTGCGTGCGCTGCGCATTTGGGCATTAGCATATCTGTGGAAACATAAAGGGCACATGACGATGACAGGCACTGGCCTGCCCATTGCACTTATAGGAATTCTGATGGCGCTTTGGCTTGTAGGAGCCGCTGTCGCTATTTGGATGGGGCTGTCGATGCGCAACCAAGCGGCAAAAGTGCTGCGCCGGTCCATGCGTCTTGGTCGCCTTTTGGAAACGGCTCCAGCTTTCCCTGTGGTGGTAAAAGGTGACGGCAGGATAGAGGCGGCCGAACGGTTCGTGCGAATGCTTGGCTTGGACGAACCTGCCGGTTCACTTGCGGAACTTGGCGGACGTGACAATGCGGGCCTGGCGCAAAAGGACTTGGCCGAACTGGAAGCCAAGGTGCGCGAAACGCAGCGCACGGGGAAGGGCTTCACACTGCATTTGGCAATTATAGGGTCCAACCGGAGGCTGACGGTCGTTGGCAATATTGCGGACAATGTCATCTACCCCAATGGCGCAGCTTCATTATGGTTTTTTGATTCCACCGAAAATTTGCGCGAATTGGAACGGCGGACGCGCGAATCTGACGAAGCGCGTTCGGCATTTTCGGCATTGGCTGGCCTGATTGAAGCTGCCCCCATTCCCATGTGGCACCGACGACCAGACATGAACCTGCATTTTGTGAACCATGCTTATGTTGAAGCCGTGGGTGCGATTGATGGGCTGCAGGTGGTCGACGATGGGGTTGAATTACTTGAACCCGAAAATGGCCGAAGCGCCGCCGATTATGCTGCTGAAGCCGCTGCTGAGAATACTCAAAAAGAGCGTGTAGTTTCAGCGACGTTGAACGGGGAACGCCGTCAATTGCGCGTGTTCGATATCCCATTGGGCGCGTCGGGCGTCGCCGGACTTGCGATTGATGTTCAGGATCTAGTCGACACAAAATCAGAAGTGCGTGAATTGTCGGAGGCGCAACGCGACCTTTTGAACCTGATGTCCGCGGGCGTTGCGCAATTCGATGGCCGCCATGGGCTTACTTTTGCAAATCTGCCATTTCAAAGTCTGTTCTCTTTTCGTGACCAATGGCTTTCGGAAAAGCCCGAATTTGCGCGCGTGTTGGACCGCATGCGCGAAAATGGCAAACTACCTGAAGTCCGTGATTTCCCGGCGTGGCGTAAAGAGCGTGAGGAGTGGTTTCGCGCGTCCGATCCAACCGAAGAAAACTGGCTCCTTCCCGACGGCACACATTTGCGCGTTTTGGCGCAGCCAATTCCTTATGGCGGGCTGCTTATGATTTTCGAAGACCGCACCGAACAGGCGCAACTGGCGAGCGCGCGCGATATCTTGCTGCGCGTGCGGACAGCGACCTTTGATAATCTGTTTGAAGCGATTGCAGTTTTTTCGGCAGATGGTCGGTTAAGTATCTGGAACCGGCTCTTTGCGGAGACGTGGAAACTGTCCGATGATCAACTGATCAAACATCCCCGCTTAGATGAACTTTTGCCTTTGTTGGCGGGGCATCTAAAAAAACCCACACAGATAACAGTCCTTGGCGAACTGATCCGGATGACTTCGTCCAATCGTGCGCAGCGCCAAAGTAAGGCCGTCTTCGCCGATGGCCGGATGTTCCAAGTCGCGACTATACCGCTGCCCGACGGCAACACGCTGTTCACCATGCTCGACATGTCCGACACGTTAAAAATAGAGCAAGCCTTGCGCGACCGGAATAGCGCTTTGCAGGATGCAGATGCGATCAAGGGCAAGTTTTTGGCCAATATGAGCTATGAATTCCGCACGCCGTTGACGTCGATCAGCGGTTTTGCGGACATGCTAAAGGCGGGGATTGCAGGTGATTTGTCCCCGCAAGCGATGGAATATGTCGACGCGATCGTCCAATCGGCTGACCGGCTTTCAGAACAAATTAACACCGTGCTCGACTATAGTCAGATTGAGGCAGGTGCCTTACCGCTCGCGTTTGAAGACGTTGATGTTTCAGCTCTGGTGGAACACATTGCTGCGGCCAAGACGCAGATGGCAGAGGCAAGTGGCGTGATGTTAAAGGTGGAGTGCGGCGAGGCCAAGGGAGGCATGTCGCTCGATCCAAAACGCATTGCACAGGCGGTCGGTTTGGTGCTGGACAATGCCATTCGTTACCACCGTCAGGCCGGCGAAGTTTTGTTCTTGGCGCGTTGGCAAAACGACGTACTTGAACTTGTCGTATCCGATAACGGCCCGGGCATTGACGGTAACGATGTTCAGCGCCTCTCGCCTGACAGTATGCCCACAGGTAGCTTCAGCGCTGCCGGCGCCATGACCCGCGGGCTTGGCTTGCCCTTGGCACGGCAGATAATTGAATCGCATGGTGGCACTTTCCATTTGCACTCTGCACAAGGAGAGGGAACCACAATCATCATGGCGTTACCGAAGACATGATCATTGCAACCGACGAGGATATGCGCGCCTTTGGCCATTCGCTCGCTAAAAATTTAAAGCTTTCAGACTGGGTCGCGATCAACGGCCCGCTTGGTGCTGGCAAAACCGTGTTGTGTGCAGGGATATTGGCGGGCCTTGGTTACGAAGGCGAAGTCGCCAGCCCGTCTTACGCCATCGTTCACAGCTATGAACCGCCAGATGTTTTGGTTGCCGTTGCCCATGTCGATTTGTATCGCCTCGATGATGCTGACGAACTGGACGAACTGGGGCTTGCGGACGAACGCAGCGAACGCATCACGCTCCTTGAGTGGGCCGAACGCTTTGGTTCAGCCTATGTGGTGCCAAGCCACAGTATAGACATAGCACCGCAAGCGGACGGAAGCCGAATAGTGACTTTGAAAATGGATCATGATGACACAAGTAATTAATATGGCGCCGCCTGCTGACGTGGACGCATTTTTGAGGTTGCATGGCTGGGAAGGAGCGCAAGTGGCGCCCGTTGCGGGCGACGCGTCTTTCCGCCGCTATTTCCGCGTGGAGTCCCCCATGCGCGGCAAGGCGATTTTGATGGACGCGCCGCCACCGCATGAGGATCCGCGACCCTTTATTCATATTGCGCAATATTTGAACGGGCATCAGTTTCGTGCGCCCAAAGTTTTTGCAACCGACCTGACACGCGGCCTTTTGCTGTTGGAGGATTTTGGCGACCGGCGGATGCGGGAGCATCTGGACGACCATCCAGAAGATGAGACCGCAGTCTATCGCGCGGCTATTGATGCCATTGTCCGGTTGGCGCAGACTCCTGCCGTGCAATCGCAAGGCTATGACATGGCGACCTACATGCGCGAAGTGCGGCTGTTGTCCGAATGGTACATGCCGGCCATGGGCTTATCATTTGATGTAAGCGAATTTGACCATATCTGGACCGAAGCGCTGGCCCCGCTTGCGGATTATCAGAAAGTTACCGTGTTGCGGGATTATCATGCCGAAAACATCATGCTGCTGGATGATGGACAGCAGGGGATAATTGATTTTCAGGACGCTTTGGTGGGCCATCCAGCCTATGATCTGGTGTCCTTACTGCAAGACGCGCGCCGGGACGTGTCCCCTGCGCTTGAGGCCGAGATGCTGGCATATTATCATGACGCGGCAAAACCCGATGCTGATTTTGGGGCGCATTATGCCTTGCTGGGTGCACAACGAAATACCAAGATTATCGGTATCTTTACGCGCCTATGGAAGCGCGATGGCAAGGCGCGTTATGTCTCGTTCCTGCCGCGTATGTGGGGGCTGCTGGAGCGCGACTTAGCCCATCCGGACCTTGCGCCGATCAAACACTGGTTCGACACGCATATCCCTGCGGACGTGCGCAATGATATGCCTACGGAATTAAGCATCGATGGTTAAGCATGTGGATACAGCGATGATCATGGCGGCGGGCAAGGGGACGCGCATGATGCCCCTGACCGCCGACCGGCCGAAGCCCCTGATCGAAGTGGGCGGCGTAGCCTTGCTCGACCATGTGCTTGACCATTTACGCGATGCTGGCATCGGCAAAATCGTCGTCAACGTGCATTATCGCGCAGAACAAATAGAGCAACATTTAGCAGCTTCTGCGGCTGACTTGAATGTGCGCATCTCCGACGAACGCGATGTGTTGCGCGACACAGGCGGTGGTTTGGTGCACGCCTTGCCACTCATTTCCGATGACCCCTTCATTTGCGTCAATGCCGACAATTGGTGGACCAATGCGGGCGAGAATGCGATCTCGCAGCTCATGGCGCATTGGGATGATGTGCGCATGGACGTTCTGATGCTCGTCATACCGCTAGAGACCGCGTATAACAGCCAAGGCATTGGCGACTTTAACATGGATGCAGATGGACGCCTGTCACGCCGCAAGGGCGATGCGCCTGCGCCTTTTGTGTGGACGGGCATTCAGATGCTGTCGAAGCGCCTCATTGTCGATCCGCCTTCGGACGTGTTTTCAACCAATATATTCTGGGATCGCGCTATAGCCCAGGGCCGTTGCATGGGTATCGTGCATGACGGCCTGTGGTTCGACGTCGGCTATCCAGCGGCCATTGCGGCAACCGAAGCGAAGTTGGCGGAACAATATGGCGGATAAAGGCTCCGCCCCGCGCGCCCATGTGTTCAATGTACCGCTGGGCAATGACCTGTGCGATGTAACCGCGCAATGGATATTGCAATCGGCGGGCGCAGACCCGCTTGCGATCAGCAACAACATACTCCTCCTGCCGAATAACCGCGCAATCAAGGCAATGACGGAGGCTTTTGTGCGGCAGGCGGCACCGGGTATGCTTTTGCCGCATATGGTTGCCGTGGGTGACATGCAATTGGACGAAGCCTTAGGCCCAATGCTTGATCCCATACAGGCGGACAGCGCAATATGGCCAGCCATTGCTTCGTTTGAGCGGCTGATGCTGTTGGCAAAGCTCGTACAAGACCACCAGCCCGGTGACGCCCCACTTTCGCCTGCCGAAGCGTTGCGACTTGCGCGCAAATTGGCAGAATTGATTGATGCGCTTGAGGTTGATCTGGTCGATTTCACACATTTCGCAGACATCAAAATAGAGGCTGATTTGGCCGGACATTGGCAAAGCGCTTATGCTCGGCTTTTGCAGATATTGCCGGCATATCGGGCTGCATTAACTGCGCGAAAATTGATGGGGCCAGCCGAACGCCGCAACCATTTGCTTGCGGCGTTTGAGCAGCGTTTAGCGCAAAATGTGGATACGGCTCCGGTCATGGCGGTGGGGATTACGACGTCTGCAAAGGCTGTGGCCCGCTTGTTGCGCCGTGTCGCACTTATGCCGAACGGGCACGTTATCTTACCGAGCGTTGATCTTGACCTTTCTGACGCGCGTTGGGATGATCTATCGCCGTCCACCGACGATAGCCCAGGCTTTGGGCGGCGTCGTAATGTGGAGGTCCATCCGCAGTTTCATTTGAAGCATTTGTTGGAACTTATGGGCATCGACCGCAGCGAGATTGACATCCTCCCGACCGCTAGACCCAAGCCAGACGCCGCGGCGATTTCCGAGATATTCTGCCTGCCGGAACATAGCATATATTGGCAGGACCTGCCGCCGCTGCGCAAAAGCCTTCCGCATGCAAAATGGCTTGAGGCAGAAGATAGCGCGCAAGAAGCCAAGGCCATAGCCGTGCGCATCAGGGGCGCGCTGGAGGTTGCCGGAAAGCGCGTCGCCCTGATTACGCCCGATCGCGAATTGGCGGTGCGGGTGGCTGGGCAGTTGCATAGATGGGGCATAGAAGTGGATGACAGCGCGGGCATACCCTTGCTGCAAACACCACCAGGCACGCTTGCATTGGCGCTGGTGGACGCCATCTGGAGCCGCTTTTCCGCGTCGAGCATATTGGCGATTGCCAAGCACCCTTTGGTGTTTGCCGGGGCGGAAAGGCTCGCGTGGTTGGACCATGTGCGGCAGCTTGACCTTGCATTGCGCGGCACCGCCAGCGGCATTGGCCTTTCGGCGATCACGCGACGGTTACAGACTGCGCGCAAACCAAACACAGATTTAATCGCATGGTGGTATGGGGTTGCGACGCAACTGGCACCGCTCGAACGGGCCGATGGTAAGCCATTTGAGCATGTTCTGGCATCGCTGCGCGATGTTGCAACGGCGCTTACCGATGGCGGTATTTGGCGTGGCGCAAGTGGCCGCGAACTGACGCAGAACTGGGAGGAAGTCACTTCGAGCGATCTGTCCACACTTGGCCGTGTCGATGCGACAGGCTTGGTTGCGACGTTCAAGGAAATTTTCTCCGGTGCGGTTGTTCGCCCGCCTTATGGTGGGCACCCGCGTGTCGCGATTTACGGTTTGTTAGAAGCGCGCCTACAGCAGGCAGACTATTTGATCTGCTCAGGCCTGAACGAAGGTACATGGCCGCAAATAGCGCAGCCTGACCCGTGGTTGGCCCCTGCTATCAGGCGCCATCTAAAACTGCCGACATTGGATCGGAATATTGGCCTTTCGGCGCATGATTTGGCGACGGCACTGGGCGCACAAGAGGTGTTGCTGACTCGCGCACGGCGGGATCGTGGCGGGCCAACGGTCGCGTCACGCTTTCTGTTGCGGATCAAAGCGCTGATGGGGGAGGCGCTGGCGGTTGATGATGAACTGTTGGCGTGGGCAGACGCGCTGGATCGTCCCGAGAGAAAAGAGCGCTTTGCCGAACGGCCAGAGCCGATGCCAAATGCCGAACAACGTTTGGTTTCCTTGTCCGTTACCGATTTCGACCAGTTGAAATCTGACCCTTATTCCTTTTACGCCAAGCGCATCCTTGGCCTTCCGGTTCTGGAAAAGGTCGATGCCGAACCCAGCTACGCTTGGCGCGGGAGCCTTGTGCACGACATATTGGAAAAATGGTTCACGCACGACAATTGCGCGGTCGATAAGCTCGTCGCTCGCGCCGATGCATTGTTGGCGCAGGAGGCGAGCGACCCATTGCTGCGCACATTATGGCAACCGCGCATTGCCGCTGGTTTACGCTGGGTGGCCGATGAAACCAAACGCTTGATGGCGGAGGAAGGGCGCGTCGTGGCGGTTGCCGAACAACCCGGCACCGTCCATATCAAAGGCATCGCCGTCAGGGGGCGGGTTGACCGTATTGACCGCACTGCAGATGGCGACTTGGTCATCATCGACTATAAAACCGGCACGCCGCCGTCGACCAAGCAGGTTAACGCGGGCTTCGCACTGCAATTGGGCCTCATTGGCTATATGGCCGAGGAACTGGCCATCAAGGGCGTATCAGGCACAGCGAGCCATTTTGAATATTGGAGCCTTGCCAAAAACAAGGCCAAGGATTTTGGTTTCATCGCCGTGCCCACCAGCACGCGTGCGGCCGATAACAAGCCTGAACGCGCAGACTTCGTCGCCTTTGCGGTTGAACAGGCGGAAACTGCGATCGGCAAATGGATATTGGGCAACACACCCTTTACCGCCAAGTTGCACCCCGAATTTGCGATCTATGGCGATTATGACCAATTGATGCGCTTGCAGGAATGGAATGGGCGTCAGGCCATAATCGAGGACGCAACATGAGTGCGGAACCCAAAAAGCTGCACCCATTGATTCCTGCGCAAAGCAGCGCGGTTGTGCCGGACGACAATATCTGGCTCAGTGCTTCGGCGGGGACGGGTAAAACGCAGGTGCTTACTGCGCGCGTCATTCGGCTGTTGCTGGAAAATGCCGTCGAGCCTGAAAATTTGCTGTGCATTACATTTACCAAGGCTGGCGCGTCCGAAATGGCGGACCGTATCAATCAGCTTTTGGCGACATGGGTACAGATGGACGATGGACTATTGTTCCATGACCTTGAGGCGATTGGCGCCGATGCAGGCCCAGAGGCGCGCAAAAAGGCACGGCAATTGTTCGCAAAGGTTCTGGATGCGCCCGGCGGCGGGTTGCAGATTTTGACCATCCATAGCTTCTGCCAATCGCTTCTCGGCAGCTTTCCGGAAGAGGCTGGCCTCGTGCCTGGCTTTAAGCCGGTTGAGGGCCGCGAGCAGCGGGAATTGCTCGACGCGGCGCTTGGGAACTTGGTTTTGGATGCCGAAGCGCGCGGCGACCTTAAGATCATCGCCAATTTGCAGGAATTGAGCCTGAACATGGGCGAGGAAGCGGCCCTGCGCTTCTTGCACCGCACTGCCGCTGCCCCCGATATAATGGCATCAATCCCCGATGATGCGGGCGCGGTGGTTTGGGCGCGGCGTTTGGCAGACGTTAGCTTTTCGGGTTCTGTGGAAGAAATGTTGGCAGCGGCGTTTGCCGACGAAAAAATTCCGCGCGGGGACCTGCAATCCATCATCGACGCCAATCTTTTATGGTGCGGTAATAAAGCCGACAGTCGGGGAGGTAAGCGCGCGGCGGTGCTGCAGAACTGGCTATCCCGTTCTCCGGCAGAGCGGGCAGCTTTATTCGCGGAGTTTCATGGTTGTTGGTCAAATAAGAACGGCGACATGCAGATTTCGTCGAAGGGCTTTACCCCGATGACGGACGCTTATGCCGCGCAAGCGTTGGAACTGTTCCAATGGACCAACCCGTTGATGGGTCAGGTGGCGCGCGCGCAATATGCCGATAGGCTTGCGCGGGCTTTGTTGGTGGGCAAAAAATTTGCGGTCCAATATAGCAAGGCGAAACACGCGCTTGGCGCGGTGGATTTTGACGACATGATCCGGCGCACGGCGGCGTTGCTGCAACATGGTCAAATGGCGGATTGGGTGCGGTTTAAGCTAGATCGGCAGATTGATCATATTCTTGTCGACGAGGCGCAGGACACCAATGCCGCGCAGTGGGATATCATCAGCGCACTCAGCGATGATTTTTACAGTGGCATGGGAGCACATCCCGACAAGACACGCACTTTATTCTCCGTCGGCGATTTCAAGCAAGCCATTTACGGGTTCCAAGGGACCGCCCCCGAACGCTATGAAGCAGCAGGCGTATATTTTGCCGGGCGTATCGGTAAATCGGGGTCCGAGTTGAACCGGCTTACCCTGTCGCAAAGCTTCCGTTCGACCCCACCAATTCTTGATTTCGTGAATGCCGTTATCGAAGAGGCTGGCCCCGAAAGTTTCGGCATAAGCGATGAAATCGCGGAGCATTTTAGCGACAAGCCGCATATCGGCATGGTCGAGTTGCTGGAACCCATATCCGCCAAGCCCAATGGGCAAGATGACAGCAGTTCGGACGAAGAAGAGGATTGGTTCAGCGACGAAAAACGTGCTCTGGCCGAAAAACTGGCGGACCATGTCAAGGCGCTGATTGATGCAAAGCCGTGGCTGGTCAGCAAAAATCGTCCCCTTGAACCCGGCGATATCCTGTTTCTATTGCGCAGCCGTGGCGACATGGCGTCGATGCTGGTGGCGCAATTGCATGAACGCAATGTGCCCGTTGCAGGTATCGACCGGCTTCGATTGTTGCAGCCATTGGTGGTGCAGGATTTGCTGGCCGCCATCAAATTTGTGCTTCAACCAAATGATGATTTTAGTCTGGCCTGCGTCTTGGTTTCACCCATCATTGGCTGGTCGCAGGATACGTTGCTCCAATATGGCTATGTCGGCGACCGCAAGGGCAGTCTGTGGCAGCATATTCGTGATCGGCCTGAGCTTGAGCCGCAAATCGCTCTGCTGCGCGACATGCTGACGATGGCCGATTTCACGACCGTCTATCATTTTCTTGAGCAAATATTGTCCGGCCCCATCGGCGCGCGGCGTAAATTCACCGCGCGGCTGGGCAGTGAGGTTTTGGTACCTATCGAGGAAATGCTGAATTCCGCGTTGCAATTTGAACAGCAGCACAGCGGGGGCCTGCAAAAATTCATTGCATGGTTCGACCGTGGTGACACCGAAATCAAGCGTGAGGGCGACAGCAGCAGCAAGGAGGTCAGGATTATGACCGTCCATGGTGCAAAGGGTTTACAAGCGCCTGTGGTCATTTTGGCCGATGCCACATCTGACCCGACCAAGAAACCGGACCATTCTGTCGAGCTTTTAATGGACGAGGGGCATCGCATACCGTTGTTACCCATTCGCAAGGCTGAACAATCGGGGTGGTTGCTGGAAACTGTCGAGCGGCAAAAGACCCGCGAGCTGCAGGAGCATAAACGCTTGCTCTACGTCGCGATTACCCGCGCCGAAGAGCGGCTGATCATGGCCGGGTCATTGGGTATCAGCCGCAAGGGAGAGCCGCCAGCCGAAAGCTGGTGCGCGCTTCTGCAACGGGGCATGGCGGCGCTTGGGTGCGATTGGGAGGACGATGCGCGCTGGGGCAGGGTGATGCGTCATGTTGGGCTTCAGGGGGCTTGCCTAACGCCCGCAGAGGGCAGCAATATTGCCTCTGCGCAAACTGAGCCGTCTGTTGCCACACCGCATTGGCTTTTCGCGCCAGCGCCAGCGGAGCAACGCCCACCGCGTCCTTTAGTCCCGTCGCGTCTGGATGATGACGATTATGGCGATGCGCCAGCCACTTCGGCGATGCGCAAGGCGGCGGCGCGGGGCAAGCTTATCCACGCTTTGTTGGAACGCATCACCAACGACGTTTCGCTCCAAAAGGCGGAGCAATGGTTCGCGGCGCAGACCCCCGATCACGATATTGACGCGGCTCAGCTTATTGCCGAGGTTGGCGGTATCGTGAACGACGCGCAATGGGCACCATTTTTTGGTCCCTCCGCCCGGGCCGAGGTGCCATTGGTCGCGGTGGTTGGCGAAACGGTAATCAATGGACGGATTGACAGGTTGCTGGTTGAACCAGGTCTGGTGCGGGCCATCGATTTCAAAACGGGTCGGCAAGTGCCGCAAGATGAACGCAGCGTGCCAACCCCACATTTGCGGCAAATGGCGCATTATCGTGCAGCATTGCAGACGATCTTTCCGGCGTCGCGTGTAGAAGTGTCCTTGCTATTCACTTATGCGCCGCGTTTCATCACGCTTTCGGACGCCATATTGGCACCTTATTACCCCGCCTCTTGACGCTTCAAGCAAAACTATTGTGCATGGTGCTTGTCAGTCCTTGGCGGCGCGAATACATGTGCACAACAAAGGAGATTATCATGGCTACTAAATCCGTTGGCGACAATGACTTCGCCGCAACCGTGCTGGCATCAGGCAAACCCGTATTGGTCGATTTCTGGGCCGAATGGTGCGGCCCATGCAAGATGATTGGCCCAAGCCTTGAAGAAATCAGTGAAGAATTGGCCGGACAGGTCGAGATCGTGAAGTTGAACATTGACGACCATCCCGATACGCCTGCCAAATATGGCGTGCGCGGGATTCCGACGATGATCCTGTTCAAGGGCGGCCAAATTGCGGATACGAAGGTCGGCGCAGCGCCCAAGGCACAATTGAAAAGCTGGCTCGAAGCCGCGCTTTAGGGTCAGGTGCCTAGCTGCGATAATCGGTGTTGATGCTGATATAGCCATGGGTCAGGTCGCACGTCCACACCGTGGCGTGTCCCGACCCCAGGCCCAGATCAACGCCGATTTCTATGTCCTTTTGCTTTAGGTGACGCGCCACGGGCGCTTCGTCATAATCTGCAACCGCAAGGCCATTGTGTGCGACTAAAGTCGCGCCAAAGCGGATGGAAAGCGTGTCGCGGTTCGCAGGCTCGCCAGCTTTACCAACCGCCATAACGACGCGGCCCCAATTGGCATCCTCACCCGCAATCGCCGTTTTGACCAAGGGCGAATTGGCAACCGCCAGGCCCACGCGCCGCGCACTGTGATTGCTAACGGCCCCTGTGACCTGAATTTCGATGAATTTCTGCGCCCCTTCGCCATCACGCACCACCAGATGCGCCAATTGGCGACAAACATCGTTTAGCGCCGCTGCAAAGGCGTCGGCTCCGGCGTCTTCAAACGAGGCCAAGCGCGCATTACCTGCCTTGCCTGTGGCAAAGGCGAGGACTGTGTCGCTGGTGGAGGTGTCGCTGTCCACGGTAATGCAGCTAAAGCTCGATTGATTGGCGGCGGACAAAAGCTGCTGCAAAAATGCCGCGTCGACGGCGGCGTCGGTGAAGATATAACCCAACATTGTCGCCATATCGGGCGCGATCATGCCTGAACCCTTGATAATGCCGACAATTTGCACCTTGCGGCCATCGACCATAGCGCTGGCGGTTGCGCCCTTGGCAAAGGTGTCGGTGGTGCCGATACCATGCGTGAGATCTTCCCAACTGCATACAGCGGCATCAAACACGGCCCGCAGCCCGGCCTGCGCCTTGTCGATAGGCAAAGGCACGCCAATGACGCCGGTTGAAGACACGAATATCTCCGTCACGTCGCAGTTCAAATGGGCCGCCACTTGGCCCGTAATTGCGTCCACCGCATCTTTGCCCCGCTGCCCGGTGAAGGCGTTGCTGTTGCCCGCATTCACCACCAAAGCGCGGGCACTGCCGTGCGGCAAATGCGCGCGGCACAGATCAACCTCGGCTGAACAGCACAGATTTTGCGTGGTTACGCCCGCAACCGTTGTGCCCGCATCAAACGTCACATAGCTCAGGTCACAACGGTCCCATTGCTTATACCCCGCCCGCGCAACACGCGGCGTCGCGCCCGCGATGTCGGGCATGATGGGAAAAGATATGGCGAGTGGCGATTTTACTGACATTTAAGGAAACTTTCGCTAATCTCGGAAAAAATTCGGGAGAACTAAGACATGCTGCTTTATTCGGTTCTGGCGCTAGCATCAATTGTAGTCGAAAAAAATGTGGAAACACCAACAGCGCCGCCTCCACCAGTTGTCATGGTCCCCACGATCTCTACCGTCCCCATGCCAGCCCCAAAAAAGGGGAGTGAAAGTTCGCCTATGCCCAAAAATTATCCGGGCATGTGGGCCAATACAGCTGATTATCCAAGTCTTGCGCTGCGCGAGCTGCGCGAAGGAACATCCGCATTTAAGGTCGATGTATCTGTTGACGGACGTGTGAACAAATGCACGATCACGACCAGTAGCGGACATACTGATCTTGATAAAACAACGTGCGATAACATTACGGCACGTGCGCAATTTTATCCGGCGCAAGATAAAAATGGAGTCGCAACAACAGGCAGCTATTCCAACCGCATACGGTGGCAAATACCGGAAGTATTGAGCATGGCATCAATGCCTAAGGTGACTGAGAGTCTCCCGCGTCCGGCAAAACCGTCAAATAGAGCGCAGCTAACGATACCTGCCGACAAATACCCTGCTGCGGCTTCGGACGAAGGGAAGCAGGGACAGACCACGTTTATGCTCAATATCGACAGCACTGGAAAAGTTTTAGGTTGTTCGGTCACCGTCAGCAGCAAGGTTCCGGAACTGGACCAACAGGCATGTGCACTTGCACGCGAATGGAGTTTTGATCCAGCGTTGGATGTTAATGGAGAGCCATCGTCCGGAAAGAGCGCACACACGCTATCTTGGCGTCTTCCGAAACGTGCCGCTTCTGTATCTATGAACCCTCAGCGCGCTCGCCCAAATCCCTTTGAAAAGCCCGGCTCGATTGGCCTAACCTTGGAGTTCGACGCGGCAGGTAAGCTTACGTCTTGCAGGACAGAGAGTGAGGGCACCCCCTTCGGTAAAATCGGTGATAAGAACTTTTTGGATATGGCCTGCGAGGGTAGTGCGAACCGCGATGTCGCTCCATTTCTGGATAGTGAAGGCAAGCCACAGGCCAAACGTATCAAGTTCCGTATGTCGGTGGAGCATGAAGACCCGAAGACAGGCGCGGTTAGCAGGTAGGCAGCTCGCCTTCGGTGTGGACTTTGCTGCCATGCCTAACTATATCTCGAAATGCACCTCTTAGGGCACAATATGCGTTTACTGATTTATCTACTGGCGATGATGAGCGGGTTTTCCGCGGCGGAGGCCGCACGTCCGGTGTCTTCCGCGTCGGCATCTGTGGATACCGCAGTTGCGCAGGCTTATGTTGCGGCCGCTGCGCTTGAAGCTGTTGCCGCTTGCGAACCTGTGGTCCGTGAGGCCGCGACGGCGCGCGTGTCACTTGCACCCGCCGTCGGTGAAGCGCGCCAAGTTGCCGTAACGCCAGATACGCCGGTTGACCGGCATGATATCATTTTAGGTTAGGCTTTCTGCGCCCTTTGGGGTGCGTTCAATAGCTACCTACCGCGCGCCAACCGCGCGCGTTTCCAATATATTTCAAAGGAATTATCCATGCTCGGCGGATTTGCTAAAGCCATATTCGGGTCGTCGAACGACCGTTACGTCAAATCAATCATGAAGATTGTCGAAAACATCAACGCGCTTGAAGTCGACATCGCCGCCATGGACGATGAACGTCTTAAAGGGCAGACGCAGCTATTCCGAGATCGTCTGGCCGCCGGAGAGACGCTTGACGATATCCTGCCAGAGGCGTTTGCCACCGTACGCGAAGCATCAAAGCGCGTCATGGGCATGTGTCATTTCGATGTGCAGATGGTCGGCGGTATTGTGCTGCATCGTGGCGAAATCGCCGAAATGCGCACGGGTGAGGGTAAAACCTTGACCGAAACATTGCCATGCTATCTCAACGCGCTTGAGGGCAAAGGCGTTCATGTTGTGACCGTGAACGACTATCTGGCCCGCCGTGACGCGGAATGGATGGGCCGGATTTACGGGTTCCTTGGCCTTTCGACAGGGGTTGTCGTTCCAAACATCGCCGAACATGATCGCCGCGACGCATATGCTTGCGACATTACCTATGCGACGAACAACGAACTTGGCTTCGATTATTTGCGCGACAATATGAAATATGAACGCGCGCAAATGGTGCAGCGCCCGTTCAACTTCGCGATTGTAGATGAAGTCGATTCTATCTTGGTAGATGAAGCGCGGACGCCGCTGATTATTTCCGGCCCGACCGACGACAAATCCGAATTATACATGCAGGTCCATGCCGTCGTTCTCCAGTTGGACGAGGGCGATTATGAGAAAGACGAAAAGAGCCGCAATGTTACGCTAACCGAAGATGGCACCGAGAAGGTCGAGCGGATGCTTGAAGGCGCTGGCTTGCTGACGGGTTCTAATCTGTATGATTATGAGAATACCTTGGTCGTCCACCATCTTGACCAAGCTCTCAAAGCAAATGTGATGTTCAAGCGCGACATTGATTACATCGTCAAGGATGGCAAGGTCATCATCATCGACGAATTCACAGGCCGCATGATGGATGGGCGTCGCTGGTCCAACGGCCTACACCAAGCGGTTGAGGCCAAAGAGGGCGTGGATATTGAGCCGGAAAACCAGACGCTGGCGACCATCACTTTCCAGAATTATTTCCGCATGTATCCCAAATTGTCCGGGATGACGGGCACCGCGGCCACCGAGGCCGGCGAGTTTCATGAAATATACAAGCTGAACGTCGTCGAAATTCCGACCAACGTGCCCGTGCAGCGCGTGGATGAGGATGACCAATTCTACAAAAACACCCAAGATAAATTCGGTGCGATTGCCAAAACGATCAAAGAAGCGAATGACCGTGGTCAGCCCGTATTGGTCGGAACGGTGTCGATTGAAAAATCAGAGCTGCTGTCCGAATTTTTGGAGAAGGAAGACGTCAAGCACAGCGTCCTGAACGCCCGCTTCCACGAAAGCGAAGCGCATATTGTGGCGCAGGCCGGGCGGTTGGGCAGCGTTACCATCGCCACCAACATGGCGGGTCGCGGTACCGATATTCAACTGGGCGGCAACTTTGAATTTCGGTTGAATGACGAATTGCGCGATATGCCCGATGGGCCAGCGCGCGATGCCGCCATCGCGGCCTTGCAAGCCGAAATCGCGGCGGAAAAAGCGAAAGTCATCGAAGCCGGCGGATTGTTTGTCCTTGCGACAGAACGCCATGAAAGCCGCCGTATCGATAACCAGTTGCGTGGCCGTTCGGGGCGTCAGGGTGACCCCGGGCTCTCCCGCTTTTATCTGTCGCTTGACGACGATCTTTTGCGTATTTTTGGCTCCGAAACCTTATTCTCCAAAATGATGAACTCCAGCCTTGAAGATGGCGAAGCGATTGGCGGCAAATGGCTGTCGAAAGCTATCGAAACCGCGCAGAAAAAGGTGGAGGCGCGCAACTATGATATCCGCAAGCAGTTGGTCGAATATGACAATGTCATGAATGACCAGCGCAAGGTCATCTATGAACAACGCAGCGACATCATGGATGCGCAAGCCGTCGATGATATCATTGACGATATGCTCAACGATACCGTCAACAACCTTGTCGGCGACCATTGCCCAGAGGGCACGTATCCCGAGCAATGGAATGTGGAGGGGCTCAAGCAAAAATGCACTGAGCTGCTGGGGCTGACGCCTGATATCGACGATTGGTTGAAGGAAGACGGTCTTGAACCCGAAATCATCGAAACCCGCATCGCAGATATGGCCACCGAAAAGTTCAAGGCGAAGGGTGCGGTTCTTGATGATGCCATCTGGCGTCAAGTCGAAAAAAGCATCTTGCTGCAAACGCTCGACCATCATTGGAAAGAGCATTTGTCCACGCTCGATGCCCTGCGTCAGGTGATTTACCTGCGCGCATATGCGCAGAAGAATCCGGTCAACGAATATAAGCAAGAGGCATTCGGCCTGTTTGAACGCATGTTGTCGGCCATTCGCGAAGGCGTGACCAAAACCATCGCCACCAATGATTTCCGCGCCGAAGAAGAATTTGTGCCGCAGGATTTGCCTGAACTCCCCGATTTCCTGACAACGCATATCGACCCGTTTACCGGCGAAGATAACAGCGATGATATTGACGGCGGTTCGCTTGGGTTGGTGACGACGACGATCCCGCGTCCAGCGATGGCATCTGGGGGCATAGACCCATATGCAGGCGACCCTGATCTGCGCCGCAACGACCCATGTCCGTGCGGTTCGGGAAAGAAATATAAGCACTGCCACGGCGCATTTTAATCAGGAGATGAGGGAAGGGCGAAGATGATCTGGCTGGCCAGCCTCTTTGCTCTTGTCGCCTTTGTTTATGCGTCGGTTGGCTTTGGCGGCGGGTCCACGTACACGGCGCTGCTTGCTTTATGGGGGGTGGATTACCGGCTGATCCCGGTGATTGCCCTTGTCTGCAACATCATCGTCGTTACCGGCGGTAGCATCCGCTTTGTGCGCGCTGGCTTGGTGTCCTGGCCACAAGTTCTGCCTTTGCTGATGGCATCTGCCCCGCTCGCCTTTGCAGGGGGGCTAGTGCCGCTGAAACAGGTTATGTTCCTCACGATATTGGGTGGCGCGTTGTTGGCGTCGGCCATCGCCCTTTTTCTCCAAGCGGATAAGATGACGCCGCGCGCAGTTCCAAAGCCATTGTTGCTGGCGCTTTCGGGCGGTGTAGGCTTGCTGGCTGGCCTGTCGGGCATTGGCGGGGGCATATTCATGGCACC
>Ga0208327_1000109_pt1 | contig 21887 bp, 21 predicted proteins | sample LakMenEpi26Jun08_FD_150733 | JGI IMG/M metagenome (GOLD analysis project Ga0208327, IMG submission 150733) | Freshwater microbial communities from Lake Mendota, WI - 26JUN2008 deep hole epilimnion (SPAdes) | ecosystem: Environmental > Aquatic > Freshwater > Lake > Epilimnion/Euphotic zone ...
TTGCCAACGAAACATCGATTCTGGACATTAAATTCAGGACATTAAAATTTTACGTTTTTTTACAATTATCTTCTAAGCCGCAGTTTTAGCTAAGTTTTGCAACATAGTTTCATATTGGCGGTATTTGCTGCCGTTCCGGCGGCGATATGCCGTGCATTTATGCGCGCCCGGCGTAACGATTTGAATATGAGATATAAGTATCGGGTCGCACCGACGCTTATCAAATTCAATTTGCACAATCCGGCAACACGGCGCCAATTGTAAACATAGGCACCAATGTTACCTGAAATTTGTGCCGCTGGGGGAATATGTTCAATTCACAAAGTCATGCCAATGTGATCGATCAAATGCACACTTTTGACGTCCCGGTTAAACTTACGCGTGCGCAATTGGAAAAAATGTTGCGCGCGGTAGATGCAGAAGGCGATGACGAGCCGGTGCAACCAGTCGCGCCAGCGACGACCAACTCCCTCACCGCTATCGCTGTTAAAAAGGCGGCGGACCTTATCGAGATTACCAGGCGCCGTTCGCGATTGGCGTCTGTTGCAAATCTTTTCGCTGACCCTGCTTGGTTCATAATGCTCGATTTGTTTGTGCGCCAGCATTCCGGACTGCAGACCAGTGTTTCAAGCGCCTGCCATGCGTCCTTTTCACCTGTGACGACTGCGCTGCGGCATCTCGCTATTTTAACGGAGCGTAACATCATCGAACGGGAATATGATCCGGTCGATCAGCGCCGTGTCTTCGTCAAGCTGACAGAGGAAGCTAAAGCGGAGATTCAGCGCACATTGTTGACGGATGACTACACAGATCTAGCCATCGCATCGTAACCAGAGACCGCCCTGGTCCAAATCCTGATTCATTTTGCGATATTGTCGCGAGAATTTCTTGCGGCATGATGCCGTTATAGGATCTGCCCGGATTAAAAGGTCGGGTTGATGCAGAAAATTTTATTTTTCCATTGCGATGTAAATTTTAATTCACAAATTTTGACATATGGTTACAGCGACTTTATGACCAGAATGAATGGAAAAGATGCCAAGATATTGCATGACATAGTGCAGCCCTTGAACATCATCCGGCTTTCATGTGGGAATATTCGGACACGAATGGGTAGCTATTCAACCGGGGACGCGGAATATTTGTTAGCTAAGTTGATGCGTATAGAGGAGCAGGTCGTCCGTGCCACCGAACTTTTGCAGGATTTAAAGAAGCACGATGATAATGATGGAATACCCGAATAGGCCTAATGGGACATCTGCATGTATGGCATGATTCATCGTGCGATGCGGAATATGGTCCATGAAGAGTTGGGCGAAGACGCTTGGCTGGCCCTTGAACAAAAACTGAAAATAGGTCCAATGGACTTGCTTACGGGCAAGGTCTATGGCGACGCACTGACGTTGGGAATCATCACAGAAGCGGCGGATAGGCTAAACCTTGCGGTGGACCAGTGCCTAATCGAATTCGGTCGATATTGGATTCGATATGTCGACCAAGGATCGCTTGCGTCTGTTATGAACTTCACAGGTCAGGATTTAGCAAGTTTTATAAAGAATCTTGACCGCCTGCATCTTGCTGTGGGGGCTGCCATGCCCGATGCTCGGCTGCCGGCTTTTTCGACGCTCTGCAACGATCCGGGGCATCTTGTGGTGGAATATCGTTCCGAACGTGTTGGGCTGGAGCCATTTGTGCTGGGATTGCTTCAAGGATTAATGGAGCGTTTCCATGCGCGCGGCGACATCGAAGTCTTAAGTAGGGGAGAAAAATTCGTCATATTCGACATACGCTATCAGGATAGAGACTGACCCGTGCGCTTAACCGTTTCCGAAAAGCAGATAGGCGGGCTTCTACCCGCATTTTTGAACGTCGACGCATTTTTGAACATCACTGCCCTGGGACCTGGGATTGCACGGCACTTGCCACATGTCCGTATCGGAATGCCGTGCGATGAAGCCTTCAGTATTTTGAATTTCGAAACTGCGCAGTTTTTCCGTGAGGGCCCTGAGATTCGACCGGTTCAATTGATTTCGCGGGTTGGTGATCTGCCGTTAAGCGGCGCTGCTGTTTTCCATGAAGGCGGATGTTTGCTCGCCGTTCGATTTGCGCTGTCGGAGAAAATATTCGCCGATGGTTCGATGGACCTTAGCGACTTTGGCTTCGCCGATACAGGGATGCTCAGCACCATGTTAATTGCGCTCCAAAGGGCCATGTTGGAAGAATCACAGGCAACCGCCATTGATCTTGCGAACGAAAGGCAACGCAGTGCGGATTTGTTGGAACGCACAAGCCGCGTCGCCGGCTATATGGCGCATGATTTCAACAACCTTCTGTCAATAATCCGGCTAAATTCCGATCGTCTGTTGCGCCAGTTCGGTCGTGACGAAAAAATCGGGAAGCCTGCCAAGATCATTCAGGAAATGGCCTCTCGCGGGTCGGACATAACACAATCGCTGATGAGCCTTTCGCTTCAGCGAACCGATACGCGGCAACCCCTATCCGTAGATGAAGTGATCAAGGATAATATCGGGATATTAGATAGTTTAGTGGGTTCAAACATTACCCTGAAGGTCGATCTAAATGCCGGTAATTGCAAGTGCGTTGCGAGTTATAATGATTTATTGAATGGCCTAATCAATTTGTTGATTAACGCCCGTGAAGCGATGCCTCGCGGCGGTCAAATCGACCTTTCTACGGCGCTCGCCAATGGTCCAATCACACGGGATAGCGACGCTGATGTGGCGGAGCCATGTTCTTATGTTGCCATCCGGATAGCCGATACCGGCATTGGCATGAGTGAAGCCTTACTTTCACGGGTGTTTGAACCGCAATTTTCGTCAAAGCCCGATGGAACTGGCCTCGGCCTACCCTCTGTGCGTAATTTTGCTGTCGAAGTGGGCGGCGATGTCTGGCTAGAGTCTAAGCCAGCGGTAGGAACCAAAGTCTATCTGCATCTACCGATCGCGGAGCACGTTGCTCCAACGACAGAAGCCTATTTTGGGTCGGCGCAAAGGGACGCGCCGAAGATAGCGGATAAGCAAAGGATATTGCTGGTTGAGGATGAGCCTTATGCACTTGAGGCGTTGGTCGAAATGTTGGAGGCTGAGGGCTATACCGTGACACCATGTGGGTCGGGTGAAGAGGCCTTGATGGCCTTAAAGCAAGATGCATATGATGTCTTACTAACCGATATTGTTATGCCGGGGCAGAATGGCACCGAGGTTGCGCGTCATGCCTGCATCGCTCAACCGTCTATCAGGGTCATTTTAATGAGCGGCTATGTGCCGGATTCGGCCTCTTTCCAACCGGAATGGAGATTTTTGCACAAACCGATGGAAAGCGGGCATTTGCTTCAACTCATTTCCGCCTGACGCGAAATGATTTCCTGGTACGCTGGGTGCTATTCATTCGTTTTGCGGCTGCAATTTCCAAGCTGTTTCCAAATAACGCTGCATCGCGGCAACGGCGTGGGGCTCAAGCTCTAGCAAAGTGCGGCGCTTGTCCGTTGGGTCAGTCCATCGTCGGACGAGACCGGCATTAACCAGATTATTGACGTGACGCAGCGCCGTGCTGAGCGGAACAAGTGTTGAGGCCGACGCGCTTGACGCAGGCACCGCCTCGCCGCGCAAAGTGGCTTCCGCAATATCCAGCAGTATTTCCCACGACGGACCGGTTAGCACCGCCGGGTCAAAAAATTTCGATTTATTATGCTGGAATTTTAACAGCATGCGCGTGAATGCCTGAAGCTCTTCTTCCGTTGGCGTACTGTTCAATTTTGCGTTGCGGTCGCGCACGACGGGTGGATCAAGCCGCTTGGTCAGGGCCGTGATCTGGAACCGGTTGGCCATCGCAAAATGATACGCGGACGCCCGGCGTAGCGCTTCGGCCAATTGCTCAATCGACACTGGCTTACTGAGCATATCTGTCGCTTGCGATTGCATTGCCTTGGTCGCGACTTGCAAGCTCGAATGCCCCGTCAGCACCAAGGTCACAATGGGTCTGTTCAGTGAAAAGCGGTTAGAAATCTCAGATAATAATGAAATACCGTCCATGGTCGGCATTTCAACGTCAGTAATGACAACGCCGATGTCTTGCGATTCCGCGATTTGTTTCAATGCGTCGGGTGCGCTGGTGGCGGATATCACGGTGTAACCCAAATTTGCTATCGCATCGCAATATTCATCGAGACACGCCGGGTCATCGTCGACCACAAGAATTGTACAATCCTTGGATGCCTTTTTAAGCGCCATCTCACTGTCCGAGCCATTGCCGTGCATCGCATCTCCTCACGCTGAAATTTGATTACAAGATATTATTGACTTGGACTGCCGTGATTCTTTTTCCCTTATTTTTTATCTAGCGTCAACCGCTTGACGATCAACGCCATTCTTCAAATGTGCATGTATACGTATACCAAATACGACCCTCCACAGCGGCGCAACATCAGGGAATGCCTAGGTCCTGACCCTACATCCCCCCGCGCCCCTGAAGGGGAGGCTTTGTGGCACCCACTCCTACTCCCACCGTCATCCCAGCGCAGGCTGGGGCCTATCACGCCTGTCGGCCTAGCCAGACACACGTCACAGGCACCAGCCTGCGCTGGGATGACGGTGTTTTTAGGACGGCGGGCTGGGCAATATTCTGCGCCCTCCGCGGCTGGCGTCTGGCCCTCCGCGGCTGGCCTCTGGCTGTCTTCGACTCCTGCGTGAACCATATTAAGAATGAAGGTAACCGGCGCAACCAACCCCTCATCCGCGCCTTCGCATTACCGCGCGATCAGTTGGCCCAATAGACATATTCCTGATCCTTCTTCCATACCGCATTAAGCGGAACATCAATGCGGATCGCGCCTTCGAGCAAGCCGGGCCAGAGCGGCTTGGGAAGTCCGGCATTTTGGGCTTCGATCAACTTGCGCAGTTCCGCAACGCGCGCGGGGTCTTTAGCGGCCAAATTGACTTGCTCGGTTGGGTCGGTGGCGAGGTTGAACAGCCATGCCTTTTCGGGACGTTTGGAAATCTGCAATTTCCAGTCGCCCGCGCGGACAACGCGGTAATGCCCCGAACGCCAGAAGGTGATTTCGCGTTTTGGCCCCGTGCCAAGTAGGTTGAAGCTGTCCATCTTGCGATCGCTGGGTAGGCTTGCGCCAGTTGCCGCTGCAATCGTTGCAAACATATCCAGATGCTGCGCCACGTCATTGCGAACGGTCCCCGGCGCGATTCTGCCCGGCCAGCGCATCAGCATCGGCACGTGAATGCCGCCTTCGAAAAAGGTGCCTTTATACCCACGATAGGGCGTGTTGTGGTCCTTTATGCCCGTGTACCACGCGCCGCCATTGTCGCTGGTAAAGATAACCAGGGTATTGTTGTCGAGCCCTGTGTCCTTCAGTTTTTGCAGGACATCGCCAATCCGCCGGTCAAGTTGGCGCATCATCGCGCCATAGACGCGTTGGGTATGATCCTTAATCTGCGGCAGGGCGTCATAATCCGATTTCAGCGCCTGCAACGGTGTGTGCGGCGCATTATAAGCGAGATACATGAAGAAGGGCCGGTTCTTGTTTGCGTCAATCGCGGCCAATGCATTGTCGGTGAAATAATCGGTCAGATGGCCTTTGGGACGAAAGCGCTGACTGTCCCCCCAATAGACGGCGTGTGGCAGATTTGCCCATAAAAAGCGGTCGATCGGATCCCATGGTAGCTTTGCATTGACGACCTGAGGGTCATCTTCGGCCATAAACAAATCCCCGCCGGCACGCATGCCAAGGCTTTCGTCAAAACCCTGTGACGTTGGCCGCAATGGTTTGGCTTCACCCAGATGCCACTTGCCGATGTGGATGTTATGATACCCTTTGGCTTTCAGTATCTCGGGCAACATGATTTCCGCATTGGGCACCCCCATGTCGGCATAGGCCGGCAGGTCCTTGTTCAGCTCTTCATGATAGATGGTCGGATAGGGTGAATTTCCACCATTATGCGCCAGATTCGAAGCAAATGCAGCTGGAATAGAGGTAAATTCAAAACCAAACCGTGTCGGATAGCGCCCCGTCATCAAAGCTGCACGCGAAGGCGAACAGGTGGCATTGGCGGCATAGCCATTGGCAAAGCTGACACCCTGTTTGGCAATCGAATCGATATTGGGGGTCGGCACCGCTCCACCGGCTACTCCCCCACCGTACAGCGAAATGTCGTTCATGCCCAAATCATCGGCGACAATCAGGATGACATTAGGCGGACGTTTGCCAGATGGGACGACGGCAGGACCCTGCGCCCATTTAATTGGGCGGTTTTCGGCAATGGGTTCGCGCCATTCGCCGATAATGCCGGGCAGATAGATTTTATACTGCTGAAAACCCAAATAGCCTGCGCCAATCAAGAGCATTAATGCCCCGATCCATATCAGTTTGCGCATCTCCAATGTCTCCCAACTGCCTGCTTCATGTATCGATACTTCGTCCAGCCGCCAGCATGATCATCCAGCCACTGGCCATCACGACCGCTGCAAAAACGATCAACCCATTGGCCAACCCCCAAAGGCCTGCGGCTGCGCCATGGTGATGCACCGCAAACAAAAGCGATCCGCCGAGGAGGAAGGCCGGGGCACGGCGCGCGGCCTCTGCGCCAATATTCATGAACGTGGCACAAGCGATGCTGGCCATGCTGTGCATGAACTGAACTTGGGCGCCAAGCCGAACGATTGATGAAACATCTTCCGTCACATGCACCGAGAACATAAGTGCGATGACAGATGCGAGCGCGTTGACCGTGGCAAGCCGCATCCATAAACGCCGGTTCCAGAGCGTCTCTGGCCGTGCGTGTAGCGCGGACTTCATGCGCTGTTCGTCAACCATAGGATATGTGTAAGCGCCGCGAGCAGAGCAAGAACCAGCGCGACAGTTACCCGTGGGCTGACATAAAAGGACACCATCCGCTGGGTTGGGAAAGAAAAGGTCGCAAGCGTGCCGAGCAGCTTATCTGGATGGCCTTCGGTAAATAGGGGGTCCATCACCAGCTTTATCATATCGCGCCGACTGCGGTAGCGCATCAGGCCAAAGATCGTCCAGTCGGGATCCGCCTCGGTGTTCCAAGCGTCAATATAGCCGCCGACCTTGCGTCCGACCATGCCGGGATGGCCGCCCGTGCGGAACAGAACCGGCATGAAGCGTCTCGAATAGCGCTTGAGCAGATCAAAGCCTTGAACCATTTGCCCCGTTTTGGGGTCCTCAACCTGCGCCATCTGCGCCTTGACCAGATTGAGCATGACAAACTCGCGGCCGTCATCGGCTTCAAGGAAAGCCCGCATAACATCCGCGCTATTTCCTGTGCCCGCGAAACGACCCGCCACCTGTGCCAGAAACGCATCAATCTCGGCAGGCTTCAGCGGGCCGGACGTATTATCATACCAGAGCCGAAATACGCCATAAGCGAGCAGCGCCGTGCCCCAGATTATCCATATCGTCATGGCTCTAACTGCCTTTCTTTTTGGCGCGCTCGGCATCGCGCCGCGCCTTTGCCGCTGCTTGACAGGCGGGCGACGTTTGTTTGATATTTTTGATGAGGCAGGCGCGGACATTTTCCCGGCTAAAGCTTCCCAATTCTGCGGAGCAATATTTACGGATATCGGGCATGCAAGCTTCGCGCACAGTGTTTTGCGCCGACAGCATTGTAGCAGACAGCAGCAGGGCCGACGCGGCCAAAATGAAAACGGTTTTTGACATTCTTGCCTTCTTCCTCGCCCAGCGATTTTTTGTCCGACAGCAACTCGGCGGAATTTTATTGGCATTAATTGTGCCAAAATATATTTGCAATCGCTTTTGTCGCTTGCGCCAACGGCCGTTTGCCGCAAAACATGGCGGCATGACCACCATATCGCACAAAATGACATCACGCGCAGAGGCACCATTGGCCGATGGTCGGCGCGAACGCAGCCGGTCTAGCCGCTCAAAGATAGTCGCAGCGATGCTCGATCTAGTCGGCAAAGGCGATGTCGCGCCCAGCGCTGCGCGTGTTGCGGAGGTGGCAGGCGTCGGGCTCCGCTCGGTTTTCCGCCACTTTGACGATATGGATGAGCTTTACCGCGAAATGGGCGAAGTGATTGAGGCGCAGGTGATGCCCATCATTCTCCAGCCGCCAACGGGCGCTGCTTGGCGGGAAAAGCTGTTCGACATCGCGAACCGTCGTGCGATGGTTTTCGAAACCATTTTGCCGTATCGGATTTCGGCCAATCTCAAACGTTTCCAGTCGCCTTATCTGATGCAGGACTATCGCCGCATGCTGCGGCTCGAATCTGATACCGTCGCGTCATATTTGCCCGCGACGGTAAAGGCCGATGTGACGGGTGCCCATGGGCTTAATGTCATATTGAGTTTCCAGACATGGCGGCTGTTACGCCATGATCAGGAACTGCCTGTGGACGACGCTAAGGCTGTCGTGCGGCGTTTGCTGGGCGATGCTATGGCCGGCATGCCGGAGGATTGATGCAACGCTTTGGGTTTGCTCTTGGTCTGCTTCTAATGCTGCCGGGCTGTAGCGATGCATCCGGGCCGCCCGAAAGGGTGTGCACTGGCCCGTCGGGCAACAATATGGTTTGGGTAGCTGGCGGTCGTTTCGTGATGGGTGACGATCCGCATTATCCGGAGGAGGGCCCGCCAAAGACCGTTATGGTCAAGGGTTTCTGGATCGACACGCATGAAGTCACCAACGCCGAATTTGCGGCCTTTGTAAAAGCGACTGGTTACAAGACCATATCCGAGCGCGACCCACCCAAGCTGCCCGATGCACCGCCAGACATGCTGGTTCCGGGTTCTGCTGTGTTTAACATTCCGTCGGACGCCGACCCGCGTTGGTGGCGCTGGGTGCCGGGGGCGCAATGGCGGCACCCTTCTGGGCAGAATGAGAGCATAATCGGGCGAGACCGCGAACCCGTTGTCCAGATCGCCTATCAGGATGCGGAGGCTTATGCGCAATGGGTGGGGAAAGAATTGCCGAGCGAGGCACAGTGGGAATATGCCGCGCGCGGCGGCGCGGCGGCGTTGCCGGAGCCGGTTGATGCAAAGGGTCAGCCGCAAGCAAATTATTATCAAGGCGTCTTCCCGGTGAAAAACCTGAACACGGACGGCTATGTCGGTCGCGCGCCAGTCGGCTGTTTCAAACCCAACGGATTTGGTCTGTACGACATGATCGGCAATGTGTGGGAATGGACGAGCGCCAGCGGAGCGCGCGCCGACGCCAGCGAGCCGGTTAACATCATAAAAGGCGGATCCTATCTCTGCGCCGCCAATTATTGCGCGCGCTATCGCCCCGCCGCGCGTCAGTTCCAGGAACGCGGGCTAGGGACCGACCATATCGGGTTTAGGCTGGTGGATACGAAGAAGGTGGGGCCGACTTCTTGACCCGCCATTCATAATATGGCACTTAAAGTGTCAATATAATTTATTTTAGGGGTTAACTTTTGAAAGTCCTACGCACACCCGATAGCGCCTTTGCCGATATCCACGATTTTCCCTTTGCGCCAAATTATGTGGAGATTGCCGATCCCTCCGACGGCACAGCATTGCGCGTGCATTATGTGGATGAAGGGCCGCGCGATGCGCCGGTTGTGCTGATGATGCATGGCGAGCCAAGCTGGAGCTACCTCTATCGCCATATGATCGGTCCAGTCGTCGCGGCAGGCTTTCGCGTTGTCGCGCCTGACCTGATTGGCTTTGGCAAATCGGACAAGCCAACTCAAAAAACAGACTATAGCTATGCACGCCATGTTGGCTGGATGCGTCAGTGGATTGAGGCGCTTGACCTGAATAACATGACGCTTGTCTGTCAGGATTGGGGGTCGCTGATCGGCCTGCGCCTTGTCGCGGAAATGCCCGATCGTTTTGCCGGCGTCGTTTTGTCCAATGGCGGCTTACCCGAAGGCGGCCCGGCACCGCGCGCTTTTGCCATTTGGCGCGCCTTTTCCCAATGGAGCCCGTTCTTTCCAATCGGCAAAATCGTCAACGCTGGGGCGAAGCGCGCGCTGAGCGCTGCCGAGATTGCAGCTTATGACGCGCCGTTCCCAGACAGCCGCTACAAAGCCGGGGCGCGGATATTCCCTAGCTTCGTTCCGTTTGAAAATAATGTCGCGATCCCCGATCAGAAGCGGGCCTGGCAAGTATTTGAGCAATGGGACAAGCCGTTCCTATGCTGCTTCAGCGATGGCGATCCCGTGACGCGCGGCGGCGAGAGCAGGTTCATTGGCCGCGTTCCTGGCACATTGGGTCAACCGCATTGCACGTTGAAGGGTGGTCACTTCATTCAGGAAAATGATCCGCAAGGCTTTGTCGACTGCATCCTAAAAATACTATAGCCGTGAAGGTCTTGCGAACCCCCGCCGCCGTCTGCGCCACCAGATTGCGGCGGCTATGGCCGTCAACAATAGGACGCCCGCCGGCCACAGCTTGAGGAGGCGGGGTATCAGCAAAGTGCGCAATGCGTTGGCGAAAATCTGTTTGGGCGCGGTATAACCTTCGGGCATCGGCAACACTTTATTTGCCTTGGCAAAGGCGGCATAATCCTGTTGCATCGTAACAAAACGTTGCGGGTCGGAAACTGACAGATCATTGGCCTCTCCGGGATCGGCGGCGATGTTGTAAAGCCGCCAGCGGCCATCTCCGTAGGGCGGCAGGTTTTTGACAAGCTTATAATCGCCTTTGAACAACACCGCATTGCCGGACAATTCATACCCCAAGGGCTTGTCTGCCGCATGGACCGAGGATGCAGCCCCGGTGAGCATAGGTGATAGGTCCATCCCGATCATTGGTTCGACGCGGCGGCCGGCAAAACTGCCTTGCTGCGGCGTGACCCCGACAAGCTTTAGCAAGGTCAGCGACATATCGGTGACATGGGCAAAGCCTGTTGCAACGCTGCCACCCTTGATCGCAGGGTTGCCTGGCCAGGCAAGGATCATCGGAACACGCAAGCCACCTTCGCTCGCCGTAAACTTGTATCCACGCAGCGGCGAGACCGATGCGCTTGCAAAGCCTGCACCTTGTGCGGTCAGCGAGCCCGGGCGTCCCTGTTGGGCGATGCTTTGATCATAGAGTTGATTGGCGTTCCAGCGCGTGAATGCGCCCATGTTCATGGGATCAGTGGCTTCCGCGCCATTGTCAGACAAAAACACAAAGATGGTATTTTCATATACGCCGATGGCCTTTAGATGCGCGACCAATCGGCCGATTTCCCGATCCATCGCTGTGCCCATGCCCGCATAAGCGGCCATCGCCCCCGCACGTTGCCGGCGCTGCTGTGCCGACAATATCGACCAGTCACCACTGGTGTCCATGCTTACCATCGCAACACCAGCGGGCATTACGCCTTTGGCAATTGCGGCGGCGCGGCGTTGGTTGCGCAATGCAGTCCAGCCAGCATTGTAGCGCCCGGCATAAGCTGCAATATCCGCATCGCGTGCCTGCACCGGAATATGGTTGGCGATGAAATTGACGGATGCCAGAAATGGTTTTCCGCTGGCCTTGCCGCTGTCGATATAGCTGATCATCCTGTCGATAATCAGCGTTGATGAATAGAAGCGCTTCGGCAGCTTTGCAGGCTTCCCATCCTCACTCCAATCGGTCTTGTCGTAAATCAGCAGATTGGGTTTATCTTCAAAATTATCCGCGCCCGATTGCGCGAGTGCAAGCGCACGATCATAGCCGCGCGCTGTCGGCACGGTATCGGGCGTGTGCCCCAGATGCCATTTCCCCGTCAGATAGGTGCGATAGCCACCAACGCGTAGCTGGTCAGCAATGGTTACCACGCGGTTGTTGAGCCGCGCTTCATAGCCGGGTTTGCCCAGATGTTCCGGTGGAATTGTTTCTGGCATATTGCCCAGGCCAGCGCGGTGGTTGATCACGCCCGTTTGCAGCATCGCCCGTGTTGGCGAACAGGATCCAGCCACATGGAAGTTTGAAAAACGCACGCCCTCGGCGGCAAGCGCGTCGATATTGGGTGTCGCAATCTCGCCGCCAAAGGCCCCAACATCGCTAAAGCCCCAATCATCGGCAAGGAGGATGACAATATTGGGGCGCTTTGTTGGCGCCGCCTGCGCACCCAGCGTTGCCGGGCTGAGCAACGCTAATGCTATCAATAAGGTTGCTGGTCGCTTCAGGTTCATCGGTTCAGCAAAGCATCGAGGCAGCCCGTATGCGCCAGAAGCGGATCGACCTTCGCCCGCGCTGCATTGTCCAGAGCGGCATAGCGCGCGCGCAAATCGGCTAGGCACTTTACCTGATATTTGAACACACCTTGCGTGTAGGGCAGGCCCATGGCGGTGATGCTGAATGTTTCGTCGCCTGCTGCAATCGCGGCGGCGTTGGCGAGGAGGAAGGGCATATAGATTTCGCCCACCTGTTGCAGCCAGGCGGTGATGATCGGCGCAAAGCGTGCGTCGGCCCCAGCGGTCTCAGTCTCCCATTCCCCGTTGATTCCCGACATGTCGTCAATATGGAGCAGCCATCGAAAACTATAGGGATAGTCTTTGCGCATCATCGCCTGTGCGGTTGGATCAACGCCAAGCTGTGACAATTGCCCGTGCATGCCGAATTCCGCCATGCTGGGCCGTGTGCCGAATAGGCAGTGATTGTCCACGACATGTGCCTCCAGCGCACCCAGAATCGCACGGGTTGAGGCCTCAATCAGCGGGAAGTTTTCAGCCGCGCAGCCGACAATTGCCATGCGGCCGACCTGGCGTGCGCGGAACTGTTCGGCAAAGCCTTGGCTCGCCGCCAGCCCGCCGCCCTTCATCGCGTCAAACGCCAGCCAGCGGCTCATCTGGATCTGGTCCACCTCCTTCAGCCAGCGATAGCCGAACATCGCCTTTGTCACCCATTCATCGGCAAAATCCTCAATCAAATGCGCGATAAAGGCGGTTGCGGGATCGGGCGGGATCACCGAGCGTTCGGCGTGCCGCGCCTCCAGATCATAGATGAGCGGCGTCGAATCATTGTGAAATGTCCCATCGGGATGTTCCATCACCGGGATGACAGGGGCCTTGACCTTGCTCAATGCATCGCGCGTGTCTGCGCCGTGCACCCATATATGCGGAATGCGCCGATAACGCATAAGCGCGCGCATCTTCATCGAATAAGGTGAGCCCAGTGCTCCGTTAATTGCGTACATTGGAGGGGTGGTCCTTACATTAAATTGTCTTGTCATCATGTTTGACGCAATCTAATGACATTATCAATGCCATATTATCAGGCGAAGGACGGCATCGTGCATCCTTCGCCCACTTTGGGGGACAGAGCAGATGAAAAGAACCATGCAATATATCATTGGCCTCGTCGGCCTTTTGAATATCGTTATCGGTTTGAGTTTCCTGTTCAACCCGACGAAAATGGCAACCGAATTCGCGCTTTCTCCGATGGGGACGCAGGGGATGGCGACGATGCGCGCCGACTTCCCCGCCTTCTTTTTGACAGGGGCTATCTTTTCGCTGATCGGGGCATGGCGCGCAGACCGGACCCCCCTGATGGTGCCACTGACGCTTCTCACATGTGCGCTTCTCGGGCGTTTCGTCAGCATCGCATTGGATGGGACTGTACCGACGACAGTCCCGCCGATGATAGCTGAAGCCGTTATGATTGCGCTGCTTGCTCTGGCGTATCGCACTTTTGGAAAGCCGACGCAGCCATAGTCTGCTAAACAATCGGCAGTAGGTGTTTCCAAGTTGGCGCGTTGACGGTCATATGGAACCGATTGAGATTACGCTAGGTCGCCTCACACGGCGTTTTTGTGGCGAGGGCGGGGACACGCCAGATATGCGACGCCGATCACACATGCGACAGGATTAAGAAGCGAGGTAAATGTGGGCTTTGCGCCTAATTGTGGTCGTTCCAGCACGCGCACCCCATTCCAGCGTTACCCCATTTTACCGTCTTCTGGAGGCATCTGTCTGGCGAACCACTCGGCAATGGCAATGTCTTGCGCTGCCAGGCCTGTTAGACTGACAATGCTAATTTCGTCGGGCGAGTGTGTTATGACCTGATCGCCGCTCAATAATCGGCCCAACGGGATCGCATCGTCTGCTGTAATGACACCAGCCCTCACAGCCCTGCCAAAATCGCTCAGCTTGGTGCACTGAGGCACATCATCGCACACAATATGCGTGGCCCGCGCAAAAAGATCGGCGGGCAATTCCTGCTTTTCAGGGCCATCTGCGCCCAAAGCCACAAAATGCGTGCCTTGGCGGACGTGCGATGAATCGAACAACGCAACAGCAGATGGGGTTGCGGTGATGACAATATCCGCCATCGCCAGTAATTCCTGCGTCGTTGCAACCGGCGTTGCCCCGCTGGTCGCCGCAATCTGACTGGTCCGCGTCATGTCGCGCCCGGTCATGATGAAGCGCGCCTCGGGCAACAGTTCTAGTAGCCATGCCGGGGTCAACTGCGCTTGGAGACCAGTTCCAATGATGCCTATCAATGGATTTTCCTCTGGTGAAAGCCAGTGCGCGGCGATGGCCGTTGCTGCCGCGGTGCGCCAAGCCGTCATCCAACCGCCATCCTGAAACAGGCAGAGCGGCGCGCCAGTTCGGGCATCGAGCAATAGGATGACGCCATTGGCGCTGGGCAGGCCAAGGCTGGCATTATCGTAAAATCCGGTGGCGATCTTCACCGCAAAATTGGGGGCGCCTGCCATATGCCCGAATTTGATGTGGCAATCCCCACGGGCCTCTTCGAACAGCAAATGGCCCGGCATGGGCGACCGCACCTCGCCGCGCGCATGCCGGATCAAAGCATCACGGACGGCCTCAATAACTCCGCGCCGATTAAGCAGCGGCTCAATCTGCTCAATTGTATAAATCGGAAACCCTGCGCTCACGCGTGGTTTTTCATCAGCCAGTCGCGGAAAACCGCCAAGCCTTCTTCCATATTGCTGCGGCCAAATCCGATGCGGAAATAGTCTTGCGGAACAGGGCCGAGCTCGGAGCGATAGATGCTGGACGGCAGCAACAGCACGCCGCTTTCCTCAACCAAACGATCGGTGAAGCGCTCTACCCCATCGCCGCCCTTGTAGCGAATGAAGGCGACGCAACTCCCATCGGGCGCACGCCAATCAAACAGGTCAAGGAAATCGGCAAAGAAAGCGTCAAGCAGACCAAGATTATGCCGTGCGATACCGCGATTTCGTTCAAGGATAGGTTCGCACGCCTTGAGCGCGATTTCGGCGAGTATCTCTGAAGGACCCGAATTGCAGATCGACAGATAATGCTTGTAACGTTCACACGATTGCAGAAACGCCCCGTCCTGAGAGGCCAACCAACCAATTCTCAGGCCCGGCAGGCCATAGGATTTGGACATTACATTCAATGATATTCCTCGTTCATAGACATCGGCCACCTGCGGAATGCGTGCGGCTGGGTCGTGCTCTATCAGGCGGTAAACCTCATCGCTGAACAGCCATATGCCGCGTTCCCGGCACAATTCGACCAGCGCATCGAATGTAGCATGTGATGGGATGGCGCCTGTGGGATTATTGGGGAAGTTAATCGAAATCAGCTTCGTATTGGGGCGAAGCGCCGCCCGAACCGCGTCAATATCCAGCGACCAGTCATTGTGTTCGTCAAGCGCCACCCCGCTAACCGCGCAGATTGCCAACGGAATTGTTTCTGCGGCCTGATAGTTGGGCGTGATAACAATGCAGTGATCGTCGGGCTGGAGCAAAACCCGCATAGCCACATAAACGCCCTCCTCCGCGCCGGCAAAGCAGAGCAACTGCTGGTCTGTGATGGCGTCATAGGTTTTGGCTATTTCTCTCAGCAACGGTTTCGCGCCAAAGGTCTGCGTGTACCCAAGGTGCAATTCATCAAATCGCGCACGGTCTGCTGGGGATGCAAAACCGAGCAACTGGGACAGGCTCATGCTTTGCGCGTCAGAGGCCGTCAGGTGATATTTTGCGGCAAATTCCCATTTCGAAAAATGGACCTCAAGGGCAAAATTTCGCATAACACAGGCTACCTTCAACGAATGGTTTAATCACGGGTTGGCGTTGCGGGCTGCCGAAAGGCGCTTGTAAAGTGTGGCACGCGAAACCCCGAGAGCCGCTGCGATGTAATCGGCGGCCTTTCGGATAGAGAAAAAGCCGCGATCATCAAGAGCGGCAGTCAATTCAACCAGATCGTGGGTTGTCAGCCCCGCAAGCGAGGCATTGCGTGCACCGAGAAATTCGGCAATTTCAACATTGATCTGTTCCCGCCAATCCGTCGGAAACATGCGTTCGGCGGTTTGGACTGTCGCAGATGGGATCAGCATCAACCGTTCCAGCACCGCCTGCACCTCCGCAAAGGCTGAAACATCCAAATTGATGCAGAAAAGGCCCGCCAGCTGGCCGTCCTGCCCCATGATAGGCACGGACACGGACTTCAGCGCGCGTCCGTCGAAATTGGTTTTGCCATAAGGGCCAATCACGCCCCCCTCAGTTGCGGTGAGCGTTCCCAGGTCATTGAGCGAGGGATCGCCAGCCCGCCGCCGAGAAAAGGCACCAGCGATGTGCAATATGCGGTCTGAGTCGATGTCATGCACGACCACTTCGGCCTGCGGCTTCAGCAAGAGCGCCATGGCATCAGCGATGGCAAAATAAGGTGTGGGATCCCAGCGCATTGCGCCTTTGTGATGATGTGGATACAAATTGTCAATATCGTACAAAACGTCTACTCGACACTGCCATACGCATGACAGCTTCACACGCATTCCGCTCCGCCGCCTCTGGAGGCAAAGAGCCGTCAGTTCAGGCCGTTGGAATGTCAGGTGCGCTGATGGCCGCTTTCATTGCAATCCGGCTAAAAGCAGCCAGTCCGCTCCCGGCCCATTTGCTGCCTTTCCGGTTTGCGCCCAAATGCAGCCGTCCTTAAAGCCAATTGGTGCGGCGGCAAGCGGACTTGGCGTAGGCTAATCGTTATGGCCGCCCTCGTCCGGCCAGCATTCTGCGTACTGTTAGGGCGTGGTTATCGAGAATACTTCCTCGATTGCGGTAGTTTCCGGTAATATGTACACGACGCCGGTTGTTCCCGTGAAAGCTGGGATGATTAATTTGTCATAGAAATCTACCGGAACGTTGATGCAACCATAGGAAATACGGTTATCAAGAGGCGTCGCGGAGGCAAGGCGCTGATGCCTGCGGTCGTTGACATTCCCGGTGATCACACGGTGAAGCGACAATGCAAGATCAAAGTCTATCCACAATATATCCTGTGTGTAATCATTGCCTAGCGATGCAACAAAGCGTCCTGCGGGAGTAGTGCGTTCCTCTGGCGTGATAGTTGAAAGCTTGCGATGACCGATGCCGGCGACGCTGCCGTCGCCGCGCCTTAGGCCCAACAATGCTGATGCTGCGCCCAGCAGCTTGGCATGCTTGTTGAATAAATAAACACGCGCATTTACCTTATCGACAATCACGAACGGACGATCTCCATTATCGAGCGATGATTTAATCCAATCGGCTACCCGAACGGCATCGCGCGACGCAACCTCGCCTAGAAAGTCAGCGCCACTGGGCGCTTGTTTCCCGGAATCCGTAACCTTTACCTCTGATGCCCAAAGCAGCTGCGGGCAGGCAAAGCAGGCCAACAGTGCTGCATAGTGATATGCCCGTTTCACAAACTTACCTCGACCACGATCAATGACGTGCCTGCTTTAGCGGATAAACGGGCAGTGGTGGCTTTACGACCGGCGGCGCGGGAACTGGAGACGGTGCAGCGTCTGCGATAGGAGCAGGCGGCGCTGGTACTTCAACTGCAGGCATTCTCAGGCCGTTGTCGAGAACAGCCAACTCTACACCCCTGGGCGACCCTATAAGCGCTGGGGCAAAGGCGATCAATGGCGTTAGCGCTACAGTCGCTACCACTGGCGGAGGGGGTGTCGGTGTGGCTGTTGGCGGCGGACTAGGCGTAGGGGTAGGGGTAGGGGTAGGGGTAGGGGTAGGCGTTGGAGTTGGAGTTGGAGTTGGAGTTGGAGGTGGAGGTGGAGGTGGAGGTGGAGGTGGAGGTGGAGGTGGAGGTGGCGGTGTGGCTGCCTCAGTAATGCTTCCGGTTGTTCTGAAGACCGGATTGCAGCACGTAGCAGCCAAAGTGTACAAATCGGCGTTAGGTCCGCCCAATGAATATCCGCTGTAGGTGATACCGATGCCTGTACCTACGGCGGTGCTGTCAAAAGATGCTGTGGCACCGGGTGCCGCGACCAGCGTCACTCCAGCAGGAATACCCGAAGCTGCGGTGGTGTTGAAACCTGTCAGAATAGCATTGCTTGTTCCGTCAAAAGTTTTGCTGACGGTCGGGAAAAGCAGCATGCGCTGCGTGATTGCCGCGCCCTCAGTCAAAACGAACTTGGTCGAAAAATCGGTCGGGGCGGAATAGGAAACCGGGTTATAGGTGATGTTGACTGGCGCGACGGTTACCGTAACTGGCGGCGCGAGCGGTGCAAAGATGATTATCCCGCCACCTACGCCGGGGCCAGTGCCAGCGGCGCCCGCAATCAGCGTGAGACCGACCGGCGAACCCAGGCTTTGCGCTGGAATTGTGCTGCCACGTGTCAACGTTACAGCTGCATCGATATGGATGTCATGCCCGGCGCACAAGACGATGTTCCCGTCAGTTGTGGTCATCGCGTGCCGCACGTTTACATCTTGGCCAGCATTTAACAAAATGCTGCCATTGGTCGTAGTCAGCGCCGCATCGACGTTCACGTCTCGGCCGCAGCAGGCAACGATATTGCCCTTTGTCGCGGTAATCGCGGCGTTGATATTAAGGTCTCGGAAAGCGTTTAGCGTCAACGTCGTCGCATCACCCGAAGCGACCCAGGCAATCGCGTCGTTCACATGGATATCGCCATTGCCCGGCGTGCTGTCGCCTGCGACAGGTATCGTGCTGATTATGACATTGGTGGTCACCAATTGAGCTGAAAGCGTCGCGCCGGTGATATTGCCGCCGATAGCAGCGATCGTGTAGTCGGCTGGATCGATAAGCCATGTGCCGGTCGTCCCCTTTACTGCCGCCGTCGTGATCCGGGCGCTGTCGGCAACATTTACCGTCGCCGCAGAGGTTTCGATGAAACCGCCATTGCTGCCGTCGGGGGCGCTTGCATCCAGCGCGCCGCTCATGTTTAAGGAGCCGTTCTTCATATCGGCAAGGAGCAGGATTTTTCCAGCCCGACTTTCAAGCGTGCGAGCTTCGACAACGCCGCTGTTATTGACTACGGATTTCAGAATGTTCCCTGCGCCTTGTGCGGTCATCAGAACGGTTCCGCCATCTGCGCGTAAAAGCCCGCCATTTACAACAAGCGCCTGAACCACGCCCTGATCGACAGCCACATTAAGCAAACCATCGCCTGCAAGGTCGAGGGTGATTGCGGTTCCGGCAGCCAGCGCCACAGTGCCCATATTTGCCTGGATCAGACCATGATTACTGACATTGGCACCAAGCATCGCAACATATCCGCCATCGCTGTTTATAGTGCCCTGATTGACCACCGTACCCCCGCTGCCTGCAAAGCGGTAATGACCGGCAGCAAAATCAGCGTCGGTCATGTTCAGCGTGGACGCGACTAATCCTGCTACGTTGACTTGGGCAGATGTGCCGAACAACACCCCATTCGGATTTATCAGGAACACTTGTCCATTGGCGCTCAGATTTCCAAAAATAACCGATGCATCCTGCCCGATTACCCGATTGAGCGCGACCGATTTGCTGTTTGGTTGAACGAACTGGACAGTGTGTCCTTGCGCGATATTGAAACTGTCCCAGTTCATCGCCGTTTTCTGGCTCGTTTGATTGATCGTCATCGTCGGACCTGCCGTGGTGACTGTCGCATTTCCCGATACAACAACACCGTCCGTCGGCAATGATTGCGCGGCAACCGGGGAAGCGAGGACAAACGAACTGGCAATTCCGGTTAGGGCCAGCCGGAAAAGACCGGTTGAACCACGCAGCGCCCATGTGCCATGATGCAAGTCGCGAAAAAACGCGCCGTTGATATTTCCTCTAAGATCGAGAAATGGCTTTAGATCATTGCTTTTCATAACATTGTCCCTTGGTACCTGTAGAAATACAACGCGGGTAGCGCGTCGACTGCATCAGAAGAGTTTGACGAACTGGACCCAGAACCGACCCGAATGATCGGGAGCGGAGGTCGCGGGTTGATTGCCCAATTTCCGTGCGTAAGAAGCGGTGATCAGAAAATCATTGGGGTTGGACCAGATGATCCCGGCACCATAACCTTTGCGTTTTGCGCTATTAGGGCCGGGGTACCACGGGTCTTTGGCAAGCGTGACTTCACCGATATCGACAAAGCCGACCAGTTGAAGCCGACCCGGCATTGTGTCTGAAAAGTTGGGGAGAAGGAATCTGGCTTCCACATTGGCGACATAGCCCTGATCGCCATAAGCTTCACCTTCGGGATAGGCGCGAACTGCATAAGCGCCGCCAAGTGCCATTTGTTCGGAGCTGTCCAGATTTTTGGTGGCAAACTGCTCTCGGATCGCGCCGTAAAGCGAAAGTGGCCCGACCAAATGCTGAAGATGGGCAACACTCAACTGCAGCTTGCCATATTGTCCATTCCGGCGTGCGCTGACTGCATCGATCGCGCGGGCCGCAGGGGTTTGGATATTGAGTTTGCCCCATGTCACGCCGACTGAATAGGTGCTCCATCCCCCGGGCCCGATGGCGTCGCGCTGATCGCCCCTGAACCCTGCGGTGAGCGCATGGATGTCGCGGTTTGAGACTGTCGAGGTGGCTCCGATCCGGTCTTCGAGATAGCGGGCCTCAACTGCGCCGAGGGCATAAAGATTTGAGTTGCGCGATCGAATGACCGGGTAGCTTCCAAACAGACTTAATATGTCCGCGCTGCCGCGCGCGTCGAGGCTCTTGAATTCACGGCCAAGTTCGTAATTGATTCGCGCATAGGCAACGCCGACCGAGGCATTGCCGAGCAATGTCTGGTAAGACGCTCGCCCGTAAAGAAGACCGAGGTTAGAGGCCAGCACCCGCAGGCTTGCGACGTCGCCACTGCCCGTCAGATTATTGAAATATACCGATCCGCCCAAACGATATGGGCCGGTGTATCGGTTACCCGCATTATCGGCTTCGACACTACCCGTTACCCTGCGGCCTGGCGTAATATCGACGATTAGGTCGGACGTACCCACCGCACTGCCCGGCGCAAGCGTTGAGCGCACCGCGATACCGGAGATATCCGACAAGAGTAGTAGACGCCGTTCGAGTGGCGCACTTTCAACGATGTCACCGCCGTCGAGGCCAGCGAGAACGCCGCGCGCAACATTATCCCGGAGTCGGCTCTGGTTGCGTAAATCGATTGCACCGTAACGGCCCTCAATCACCGCGATCGTTACCACGCCACCTTCGATGTCCTGCGCCGGCACATAGGCTTGCGTTAGAAAATATCCGCGGTCATTATAGTATTGTGCGATGGCCGCTGCGATATTGCGCAAGTCGGAAAGGTTCAATTCGCTGCCCGGGGTGAACCCGGTCGCAGCGATCAGTTGCGCATCTGAAAACACAGTCTCGCCGGTAACTTGAAGCGCATTTACAAGAACTTTGGGTCCGGCAATGCTGGGGTCTAGGGGGACAGCCGGTCTGTCGATCAAAATGTCAGGGGCGGGACGTTCGACAATGGGTGGTTGGTAAATCTGCTGGATTTGCTGGCCAGCGTCGGGAACTTGCTGCGCATAAGCGCCCCCGGCGCTCGTGAAAACGGCGATGGCGAACACACTCGACTTCAACATGGAGCCCTCGATTGCTCCTAACCATCACTGGCTAGGGTCAGGACCTATTAAATCCACCTTCGCGGCGTCAAAATGGCAAAGATATCGAAGTGAAATGTCCGCCGCAGGCAGTCATTCTGCCTGCAAGGG
>Ga0208327_1000111_pt1 | contig 21330 bp, 28 predicted proteins | sample LakMenEpi26Jun08_FD_150733 | JGI IMG/M metagenome (GOLD analysis project Ga0208327, IMG submission 150733) | Freshwater microbial communities from Lake Mendota, WI - 26JUN2008 deep hole epilimnion (SPAdes) | ecosystem: Environmental > Aquatic > Freshwater > Lake > Epilimnion/Euphotic zone ...
TTACCGTTACACCACAGGGCAGTGATTTACTCTGTAAATCGTGACCTGTTTCACACGAGTTTCACAATTCGTGCTATTGAGGCCGTCGATTTCAGGGGGCAGTGTGAAGGATTCACACTTCTCTTGCAAGCTGAAGGAGGTGCCCTGTGATCGCCCTTCTCTTCGGGGCGTTGTGCCTCACGCTTTTCTGGGGTCGGGAGGAATTGGCGGAGCTGTTGGCTCGCTGGATGGGAGGTGCCAAATGAGCACTGATCCCTGCATGGATGCTGCCCTAGCCTATATCCGCAAGGAGAGGGCCGTCCTTGATGATGAAACACTCATCGGTTGCCTGCGACGGATGCAGTCCCGGTTGTGGGATGGCAAAGCAAAGAAGGCATTACTTGCGCTGGGGTTTGCCAATCCGGTGAGTTTCCTGCAGCGCAATCCAGAGGATGTCTTCTTCCTAATCGGTGACCGGCTGAAAAAAGTAGATAGCAGGGTCGAGAAGACCGTGCTGGCCATGGAGATTTTCGGGAAGGGTGGGCATCATGCCCTCTATACGCTCTCTACTCCTGCTTTCACTCCTTCGACCCTTGGAAGGATCTGGTCATGGTACAAGCGGGTGACCGGCTATGAGAAGGCGATGCTCCAGCGTCGCACGGGCCTGAGGATCCGTTCTACCTATCCTCCGGGAGGTGCCCGATGAAAATGGGTCCTTTCTATACTGCCCTGCTGGTGGCCACGGCCTCGGCCTTGCTCTGGAATCTCTACAAGTCGGGAGGTGGACGATGAGCCCCTGCGAGATCTGTGAGGTGGAGGCCGGCACGCTCCGCTGCAGCCATGTCGGTCCTCTCTGCTTCGAGTGCTGGGGCTCCGGCATCCATGAGGTGATGAAGCGGAAGTCTTCTGAGTTGAGGAAGCAACTAACTGCAGTACTCCATACGACCCGTAAGCTTATCTGTGGATCGAAGTCTGAGATTCCTCCTGTCTGCCATGTTTGCAAAGAGGAGTCACATCGCTGGCAGGATCGTGATGGAAGCAGGCGGTGGCACTGCATCATCTGCAATAAGGAGGTGGCGCCATGACCTGCGACTTCCACGAGAAGCTGGCCCGCATGATGCGGGAGACTGGCAAGAGTTACCATGAGTGCTGCCGTCTCCTCGGGCGGAGAGGGGGTGCCGCCTCGGCGAGTCGTCGCCGTTACCGTGCCTGGGAGGTGCGCAAGCTGGAGGTGCAAAAGATCCGATGAGCGAGATCACTGAGGAGGTCATTGATGGGGTGCTGCGCTCGGTCTGGTCGCGGGAGCAGGCCCACGGCCGGGAGCCGGTCTATATGCGCACCCCGCTCGATGAGCTGGTGAAAATGGAGACAGGCGATACCGACGATGAGCATGCCATCCGGTTGGAGGCTTTTCGGCGGCTGCTGGAGTTCTTTTTCTCCGACGGTCCCCATCCCGGCTATGTCGTGCGCCGGGTCTTTGCGGTGACCAAGGCCCTGCGCCCCGCGCTGATCCTGAACATGAGCCTTGAGGAGATCGGGCTGATGCTAGGGGAGACGCGCGCGGCCGGCTCGTGGCGCATCAAGCAACTGGTCAACCGACCCATCGCCGCGGCCTCGGGCCACGGAGCTCAACTCCCCTGGCAGAAGTCGGCCACGGCTTGTGAGAAGTACGCGGCCCGAGCGGCCGGCAATAGCAATCGCAGTCAGAAGAAAAAGAAAACACCCAAGAAGATAACCAAAAAACCAACCCAATAAAAACCAGATGAAACATCCTACTTTCACATTTGTCTCCATCGAGGAGATCGCCCCGAGTCCCACTAATCCACGTCGCCACTTCCCCGAGGAGTATATCAAGGAGCTGGCCTCCTCGATCGCCTCGCGCGGGATCATTCAGCCGCTGCTGGTCCGTTCCCGGGAGGATCTTCCGCCGCCGGTCGGGATGCGCTTTGAGCTGATCGCCGGTGAGTGCCGCCTGCGGGCCTCCCGTGAGGCCGGTCTCTCCGAGGTGCCGGTGATCGTCCGCGATGATCTCTCCGAGAATGATGTGGTCGAGCTGCAGCTGATTGAGAATCTGCAGCGGCGTGATCTCGACGTCCTCGAGGAGGCCGATAGCTACGCGGCCCTCCTGGAGCTCTCCGACGGTGACCGCAAGCGTCACTCGGTGGAGTCCCTGGCTGAGGCGATCAGCAAGAGCATCCACTACATCCATCAGCGGCTCTCCCTGAGGAAGCTGCCAGATGCCGCCCGTGAGGCGATGCGCTCGGGGGAGCTCTCCTTCTCGGTGGCTCGGCTCGTGGCATCGATCCCCTCAGCTCCCCTGCGGCAGAAGGCCCTCGATGAGGTGCTCCATCCCACCTATGAGGAGGAGCCTCTCACGGCCCGCAAGGCGGCCTCCCATATCCGGGAGCATTACATGATCGATCTGAAGAGCGCCCCCTTCGACAAGGAGGATCCCGATCTGGTGCCGCTTGAGTCCGATGAGATGGGGAACCGCCTCCACGGCGGTGCCTGCAGCGACTGCCCGTGGCTCTCGGGGAATGCCAAGGAGGCCGACGAGACCACGGAGGGCTCCAAGAATCTCTGCATGCACCCCGGCTGCCACTCGATGAAGGTGGATGCCAACTGGGAGAACATCCGCGCCGAGGCGCTCAAGGCCGGAAAGAAGGTGCTCTCGGATGGTGAGGCTGAGAAGGAGCTTAATCCCTGGGGTGGCCTTGTCTGGAGCTCCAACTATGTGCTCCTCAAGGATGATGTGCCTGCCAAGGATCTCGCCGATCACTCTGGGAAGCCTCCGACCTGGAAGAAGCTCCTCGGCTCGGTCGAGGTGAAGCCCGAGATCGTCGTGATCCGCGACAAGGGGAAGGCCCTCGAGGTAGTAGACAGGCGTCAGGCCGTGGCGGCGATCCGGCTGCAGGCCAAGAAGAGCGGGGAGGTCTCCCCGCTGCGCTCCCGGGGTGACGGGGATGAGACCCCTGCCCAGCGGGAGGCAGAGAAGAGTGATCGCGCCATGGAGAAGCTCGAGCAGGTCATCCGCCACGAGATGGCCCATGAGGCCTTCAATGAGATCGTGATGCAGTTTCACCAAGGGAGGGTCGATGACTCGGTCCTCTGGCCGCGTCTGCTCGATGCGGCGCTGGCCCAGCAGGGTATCACTAGCCTGTCGCTTGTCTCCAAGTGGCTAGGCCTGCCGGATGATTCGGAGGAGACGCTGCGCTCAGAGCTGATGAAGTACCCCGTCGGTGATGCGGTCTCCCTCGCTCCCTATGTGCTGATCCTGCTCATGGCTCATGATGTCCAGCGTGAATGCAACTACGGTGAGACCCCTCTCGAGGGGCTGCTGCTCAAGGTGCTAGAGTCCCTCTCCATCGATCCCAAGGGAATCGAGGAGCGGGTGAAAGCCTCCCATGCCGATGAGCTCAAGGCGCTCGTCGAGGCGTCCAAGCCTTCCAAGGAAAAGAAGAAGGCCGGCAAGAAGGTCGCCGCAAGCGAGGAGGTGGAAGCGTGATCTCGCTCCACTACGACAACTGCTCCGCACTCATGGCCACCGAATACAAGACTGAGAATATGGTGCAGCTGGCCTTTGCTGTTCTCCTGAAGGCCGTGCGCGACTACGTGCGGCTGCGGGAGCTGGGTATCGTCGCTGGGACGGAGGTGCGGGAGTACCGCTTCTATCGGAAGTACAACTCGGCCACCGTCCCGAATCATCCCCTTAACTACGCAACGGCGGAGCAGGTGAAGTCGCTCATCCTTTTCCTCTCTGGTAAGGACCTCGACTATTACTGCTCGCTGCTGCGCTTCCCGGCCTGCCGTGTGCGCTCGGCGATCGGTCTGACGAAGGGTCTGGTGAAGCGTCCGCTCCTAACCATGAAGGAAATCACGGCTGTTGAGCAGGCTCAAATCGGCGACATGCAACACGAGCTCTGGCTCGCGGGAGGTGGAAAATGAGATTCGATCAACTCATCAAAGGGGCTCAATTAGCTGCCCGTATAGATGCAAGGAAGCGTCGTGAACGGATCGCCACTCACCTGCTGGCCGGAATTCTTTCAGGAGAAACCCTGAATGAGCCTCGTAACGCGATTTTGCAGCAACACATGGTCACCTATGCCGTGAGTCTTGCCGAAGAACTTGTGCGCCAAATCGATAGAACTGGAGGTGCCAAATGAGCGCCGATCAAGACCCGCTCTGGAAGCGTATCTGGAAGACGGAAGGGATCCGGTGGCTAGGCCCCCGCGGAGATGGATCGATCGATGCGATGGAGAGGTTCCAGCATGGGTTCGAGCACGGCCGTGCCTCGGTGCTGAAGGATTCGGAGTGGCAGCAGGTGGCCAAGGATCTGGCAGAGGCCGGGACTGCTGTGTGGGGGGCGATACGTCGAGGGGAGAAGCCTCCCAAGATGGTGGTAGGGCTATTCCTAGAAGCTGCCCGCGCCTATGACCGGCTCCTCGAGCTGCAGCATGAGGAGGGCCGCTAGTATGTTCCGCTGGCTTCATTGTCTGTTCCGGGGGCATTTCTGGGCATTTCACTCGAAGAACTTCCGCTCAACGATCATCGAGTGTGAGCGCTGTGGTCGCAAGGAGGTCGTGCTGTGAGTGCCAAGCTCTCGGTTTATGAACGGGCCCAGAAGTATGTCTCGAAGATGGATGCGGCCGTCTCGGGTGCCAATGGTCACGCGGCGACCTTCGCCGTGGCGAAGGCGCTCGTCGATGGCTTCGCTCTCTCGAAGGAGGATGCCCTTGCCATCCTGCGGGAGTACAATGAGCGCTGCTCTCCTCCCTGGAAGGAGCATGAGCTGCTGCACAAGGTCAACACGGTTACTTCCTCAACGGGCTATCTGCTGAAGGACTCCGACTCCTACACGCCGCATCATGCGCCGGGATCGCTCCCGGCCGCGCGGCCGGCGGAGCCTGCTCCCTCCTTCGACGCCGCAAAGCTGGCCCGCTTTGCCGCTCCCTGGGTGGACAAGGTGAATGCCGCCTGGCTTGCCGATCGCTCGGATCTTGATCCGACATGCTGCTCGACCCATGAGTTCCTATCGGCCCTGTACTATCCTGAGCGCGGGGAGAAGGTGCTGATCTTCCTAAATGAGTACTCCCAAGTGGATGCGCTCTGGCCGGATGTCAAGGAGCTACCCTTGGAGGGGCCTCGCGGGGTCTGGTATCTGGCTCAGCCGGTAGACGGGGTGGCCCGTGTGAATCCCCGCGGCAAGGATCCCTCGAAGCTCTCCCGTCGGATCGCCGAGTGCGTGGTGGCGTGGCGCTATCTGGTGCTCGAATCCGATCAGGCTGATGCCCGGGACTGGATGGGTGCCGTCGTCCAGCTGCCGCTCAGGATCGCCGCCATCTACACGAGCGGCGGCCGCTCGATCCACGTGCTGATCCGCGTGGATGCGGTGAATGCCTCCGACTGGGATCGGAACAAGGCCGCGATCCTCAAGGGGCTCGTCACTCTCGGCGCCGATCGTGGCGCTCTCTCCGGGGTCCGCTTGACACGGCTCCCTAATTCACTGCGCCTGGGCAAGGACGTGGTGGAGCAATCGCATGACTCTGAAAAACCAATGAAAAAAACCTATCTACCATTCCCCCGTCCGCAGCTCCAGAAGCTGCTCTATGTCTGCCGCGAGCCCGCTCCGCGGCCGATCTGCGAGATGATCCCGCGCCGCGACATCGTCGCCACCCTCGAGGGGCTGGTGCGCTCCCGTGGCCTGGAGCTGATGGATCTCCCGGCTCATGAGATGCGGGCCATCCATCGCCGTCTCTCCCATGTGGCTTCCCAGTCACCTGTCTGCAAGTCTGCTGCCCGAGAGATCGGGGATCTGATGGTAGGAGGTGCGAAGTGAGCGACGAAACGAAATGCCCAAAGTGCGGTGCGCAAGTAAAAGACCCATTCTCCGGAAAAATTACGATTCATGACGTAGAACTCTGCACGGGATCACGTCCCCAAAGTCGACCGGTGATTCCCAACACATGCCCTCACTGCGGGTCTGAGCCGATTTATGTTTCCGGATATCCAACCCCCTCAGGAAAGGCAATCTTGAAGCAGCGAGCTTGCGGGTCGGTGATTAGCTTCCTTTATCCAGAAAATGAGCAGAGATCGGAGCTCTGCCGCGAGCGCGAGGCGCACAACAAGACCAAGGAGCAGCTTAAAGACGCGCGGGGATGGCTAGACGAACGCTACGCTGCTCTTACGGAAGCCGATGCTCATTCGGAACACTTAGAAGCCGAAAAACAGAAGCTCTGCAGGATTGCACGCCGGGCACTTGAAATTACAAAGACATGGAATGCTAACTATGCGGAAGTTGAAGAACTTGAGAAAAAGCTAGAAGCGATCGAAGGCTCAATTGGGGAGGCTTCCAGTGAGTAACCAAGCCGACCTAACCAATGCGGTCCTGCAGGCGGCTGGTGTGATCGACGCTCCCGAGGCTCCCGAGGTGCCAGCGGCCGGTCATGATCCGGTCCTCTCGCTGCCGCCGATCCGTCTGCCGGGCCGCAATGTCTACATCAGCGAGTTTGCCCGCCAGCTGGGGCAGGTCTGCTCGACAAATGGTGTCTATGTCCGCGGGGATCTGCCCGTGTATCTGGACCGGCGGCACAATCGCCTTGAGAGGCTGGATCCCGATACCTTCCTCACCTACGCGGAGAAGCTGGCGTACCTTCACCGGCTGGAGAAGTCGGGGGAGGAGTTCGTCAAGATCAAGGAGTCGATGAAGAAGGATCACGCAAAGAGTGTCCTGGCATCGCCTCACTTCAAGGATCAGCAGCGGGAGATCTGGCGGGTGAATATGGTCCCGTGCCCGGTTCTCCGTGCCAATGGTGTCCTCGATCTGCTGCAGCCGGACTCTTTTGACCATGAGACGGGGATTCTGACCATGGGGAGTGACATCAGGTACCGGGAGATGCCTGCGGAGGAGGCGGTGACCTTCCTGGCGAATCTGACGGCCGCGTTCCCGATGCCGGGCCGCGATGAGCGCGGGGTCTCGCAGGCGCTCTCGGTCTTCATCGCGGCGCTGCTGACTCCCTTCACCCTGGGGATGCTCGAGCGTGAGGATCTGATCCCGATGTTCTTGTTCTGTGCCAATCGTCAGGGCAGTGGCAAGTCTCTCCTGGTGAAGATAATCCTCTGGGCTCTGTACGGGAAAGCGTCGTCGATACTCTTCGGCAAGGATGAGGATGAGCTGCGCAAGCTCCTCGACACCGAGGCGCTGGCTAATGAGGCCTATCTCTTCTTCGACAATACGAAGCGGCGGTTGGCATCGCCTGCCATGGACATGTGGGTGACTCAGCCCTCGTGGAAGGGCCGCCGGATGGGTGGGCAGATGGGCTTCGAGGTTCCCAAGCAGAGCGTCATCTACATCTCGGCTAATCACCCGAACGTGGACCGTGATGCCGATCGCCGTACCCTGTTCTGTGAGCTCTTCACCGAGCAGGTAGACATTTCGAGCAGGACTTTCGACCGCGTGATCAACGATGCATGGCTGAAGCGTCCCGAGGTGAGGGCTGACATCCTCTCGGCGGTCTGGTCGCTGGTGCGGCACTGGGACAAATCGGGCAGGCCTGCGGGCCCGCGCTCCCTTGCCTCCTTCGAGTCCTGGTCCCGGCTGGTTGGAGGGATCTGCCATGCGGCCGGTCTTCCCGATCCCCTCGATCGTTCTGAGTCGGTCGTGGCCGGTGATGATGAGACCAAGGACATGAAGACGCTGGTGCGCCTGCTGGCCCTCGAGCTCGTGGAGAAGATCCAGGCGGCCGAGTCGGATGATGAGCGCCCCCATGATGAGGAGGCAGCGAAGGCGGCCGAGTTTGAGTTTGATCGGGTGATCGAGCTCTGTGAGGCCAACGACCTCTTCGTAGACAAAATCGAGCGCCGTGATGAGAAGCTGACAAGGGCCAGCAGGATCAGCATGGGCAGGATCCTCGGTAACGAGGCCGGGCAGGTCTGGGCCGTCGACGGGGTGGGGCAGGTACGCTTCGGCCGCCGAGGATCGAAGAACTGGCGCAGCTTTGTGGTTGAGCTGGTGGAGGGGTAGGATAGCCGATAGTGAAAGGACAGGCCCTGTGTAAGGTTTAGGCCATGCACAGGGCCTTCCTATTGATCGGCATCATGTCGCTGCTCCTTCTCCACGTGTAGAGCGCCCTGGCTCACCCATCGATTCATTGCGGCCGTCCGGGCCTCCTCGAGGTCCGTGCGACTATCCCACTCGACTATCCCACTGAGGCCCGGGATAGGCCGCCTCGACTATCCCATTCCGCACCCAATCGCCTCATCGGGCCACGACCTGAGCCGCCGCGGCCGTCTCGACTTTCCCAGTATCAACGACATTCCCACAAGACTATCCCACTCTTAAATCATTGTTCTCCAAAGTCTTGGAGATTCACTGGGATAGTGAAGGAGGAAATAGGGTAGTAACTGATTTTATGAAATCGCCGTCGCTGACGGATTTCCCGAAATCGCTCGTCACATTCCCCGTCCCGTCCCGTTTTCCTTCAAAATCAAAGGAATCTTTTCTATTCCGTCCCCTACTATGTCGGTTGAGCGCACTCGACGCAGATTCTCGACAAGAACGCCGCTTTTTTTCCTGTCATTTTGACACGGCCCTAGGGGTATGGTCGAAAATCTACAGTTGAGCGGCCAGCCCCTCCGCCGTGGCATCCCTTCTGAGAAACTGAAGGAGTGGTCCGATCGGTATGGCGCCACGACCAGGACGGTACGCCGGTGGCTCGCCGATGGGGAGGAAGTCGGGGATCCGTGCCCTCTTGACGAGCCACTGGCTTTCAAGGAATGGTGGGCAAAGCACAAGACCTGGCGAGTGCCCGATTCCGTCCTCGAGGCCTGCAAGGATCTCGAGCCGAAAGCTCCAATGCCGGTGATGCCGGTCGAGTCTATCGATTTGTCAGAGTACAACCTCAACGAGGGTGCTGCTTTAGTGCAGGCCCGGGCCCTGGTGGCGGTGGTCTACTCCCAGCTAGAGCGTGCCTACCGACTCGGTGGGGAAGTCGATGGACTCCTCAAGAAACATGAGAAGGCACTGGACGCGCTGCGCAAGGCCGAGGCCTCGGAGCGCGAGGCGGCCAAGCAACGCGGCCTGCTGATCCGGCGGGACGTCGTCGAGAAGGACGCCTCTTCCGCGGTCAGGATGCTCAAGAGCATGCGAGAGAACATGGTCCGCATGGTGCTCGAACAGATTCCCGATGTGGCTGAGGAGTTGAAAGCCAAAGTCGTCACCGCGATCGAGCGGGTGCGCTCTCAGGAAGAACACATTTTCCGTAACCTCACCAATGTTTCAGAGCAACATCCTGCCTGAGGCTTTCGCCCGGGCCTTCCAGGAGCTGCCTCCCGAGAGCATCTGGGAATGGGCGGACACCAACGTCTGGCTTGTTTCAAAAGATGCTGCCGAGGCCGGTCCATACCGATCCGTCAAAACGCCATGGACCCGCCGGCTGCAAGAGGTTGCCCGGGAGCTGGTGATGCCCTGCTGGTCATGGGGCCGTGGCGAGTGGATCTGGGTACAGGTTGTTGAGTACACGGCCATGAAAGCCTCGCAGGCGGGACTCTCCGAAGCCGCGCTGAACATCATCCGGTGGCATTGTAAATACGATCCCTGCAACGTGCTCTACGGCATCGATACCCGTGAGGAGGCCAAGAACATCGTTGATCGCCTCATCCCGTCGCTTGCCGACATCGATCCGACGATCTTCACCGGAGATGACGATGACGTCGGCACCTACGTGGCGCGGCTCCGCGACATGGTGATTTGGTTCATCGGCTCATTCTCGACCGGCAAGTACGCCAACAAGCAGACACCGCTCCGCGTCCTGGATGAAATCGAAGAGCACGGGGCAAAGAATACCGTTCGCGAGATGGCCTCCCGTGGAAAGACCAGCGAGGACGGACTGCAGATTAACCTCTCCAAGCCCAAGCTTGCCAACGGACCGATTCATAAAGCCTACCAGCGCGGCAACCAAGAGCACTATTTCTTCCGCTGTCCGTCGTGCGGGCACGTGCAGTGGCCCTCCTTCTTCGAGCAGACGATCGAGACCGTCATGGATTTCCAGAACCTCCTCGAGGTCCGCCACCCATCCGGCCGCACCGTCCTGCTGCCGACGCCCTACCCGGAGGGACAGCGCCGCACCATCACCACCTCCCAGATCGTCTTCGACCACTGCCGCACCCCGCTCGGGGAATGGGACAAGCTCCGGATCCTCGACGAGTCCTACCTCTCCTGCTCCTCCTGCAAGCACCGGATCGACGAGCCGGCCAAGCGCTCCCTCATGCAGACGGCATGGTGGATGCCTACCTCGCACGGCTCGCCGGGCAGCATCAGCCAGCAGATCAGCGATCTCTTTTCCAGCGACCGCGCCTCCTCGATCGGCCACCTCGTGCTCGACTACTTGGACGCCAAGAAAGAAGGCGGCGACGGCATCGCCAAATTCTACAACCACCGCCTCGGCCTCCCATTTGCCAACGAGGTGAACACCACCAAGGAAGCCGACATCCTTGCCAATATCGCCGGTGCCAGCGAGGGCGACACCTGCCAGCCCTACCGCCGTGGAGTGGTCCCCTTTGTGCCGCGTGCGCTTGTGCTCGGAGCAGACGTCGGAGGGAACTACGCCAAGTGGTCGCTTGGCGCCGTCGGGGATAACCTCGAGGACGTGGCCATCATCGACTGGGGCGAGGAAATCGACCCCTCCTCCATCGCCGACATCATCAACTCCAAGACATGGCCCGGCCCCGACGGGAAGCCCTTCCGGATCAGCTGCGGCTTCATCGATGCGAAGTTCCGCAAGAGCGATGTCTACAAGGCCTGCCTCGCCGTTCCTGGTCGCCGCCTCATTCCGACGGCCGGACTCGGAGGAGCGGCCGCGCGCTCGGTGAAGGCATGGAGCTACCACCAGGTGCCGACCTACCAGCGGAACCTCAAGGAGCTCACCTACAACGACCGCGATGCCAAGGACACCCTCTACATCGCGGGTCTCAAGAAGCGCCGGTTCCGGATCTGGTTCCCGACCGATGTCGGACAGGATGCCGAGTTCGTGGCCGAGCTCTGTGCCGAGGAGCTCCTGCGCGACGAGGATGGCCGTACCCGGTGGAACGACCGCCCCGGGGCCAACCACTACGGAGACTGCGTCAAGGACATCATCACCGGCCTCCGCTTCCTCACCCGCAAGCAGCAGCTTGGAACCTCCCCTCAGCCGGTCTCAGAGGGATAGTGGCCTCCTTTGACACGCGGTCTTGCTTGCATGCCCTCCGCCGACGATTTTCAGCTTGCCATTGCGCATTACCGACTGCAGTTCCCGACCCTTGCCAGCCTTGGGGGAGGGGAGATTCCCGAAGACTGGAAGGCCGAGTACGACCGCGTCGCAAACGAGGGTCTCAGCGCCACGCTCATCACCTCGCTGAACTACGAGGGTGGCGGGCACAGTGGCATTCAGAACTTCGACCAGAAGATCCTCATCCGCGCCCTGCTAGCGCGTCGTGCCGAGTTGGACGCCTCCTTCGACGCCGTAGCCTTCGGCGCCCCGGCCATCGCCCCGCGTCGCCGCCTCGGAGTGCGCGTCTGGCTCTAGCCATCACCCGTTATGCCCAAGCCATCATCCTCCCGCGCCAAGGCCATCAAACAGCCCCGCCGCGTGCGCAATCCAGAGACAGCCACCGTCCGTGGGAAGGCCTCCATGGGAGACTTCTCCGGGGCTTTCGCCGCGGCGAAGCGCAGCGGCTACCGGGGCTTCTTCTACTTCCCGACTCTCGACTCCGCCAAGCAGATGCCCGTGGCAACCCGGGAGATCATCAATAAAAAGGCCAACTGGCTCTACAACAACGTCCCTGCCGTACGGGCCGTCGTGGATGGCCTCTCGCTCGACGAAGCGGACTCCGGGCTCTGGCCCCGCTGGATCACCAGCAACCCGGCCTTCAACAAGGCCGCCACGGACGCCTTCGATAACGAGTGCGGCGATCCCCGCTACTTCCACGCCGCCGGGCGCGAGAGCTTCTACAGTGCGCAGCTGTTGATCCGCCGGAGCATCCGACTCTACGGCGAGATATTCGCGCAGTTCCTCAGGCCGGTGATGGCGACGCTGCCACCGTTCTGCCACTTCGTGAACACCTGGCAGTGCGCCAACGCCAAGACCGATCGGCCTCAGGACAAGTGGAACGACGGCATCATGGCAGACCGCTTCGGCAGGCCCATCCAGTACCGCTTCTTGAAGAACGACGAGGGGACCGCATGGGATGATGTGAATGCCGAGGACGTCCTCCACCTCCACGACCAGTTCTGGAATGGCCAGCAGCGCGGCATGAGCGGACTGGCCTGTGTCGCCTCCCGGCTCTTCAGCATGGACGACATCGAGCGGGCCGAGATCAGCGGCACCCTCATGCGGACCCGACTGGCCTACGCCATCACCAAGAAAGAGGACGGCGATGGACTTGCCCCGCTACTGCCGGGGGCCGATGCCGTCGAGATCGACTCACCGGCCGGTGGGAAGATGATCGTCCAGAAGATCACCTCCCTCGACGAGAGCGAAGTCGACGTGGCCGATCTCCCCGCCGGACAGGACATGAAGGTGATCGAGAGTAACCGCGCCTCCTCGACCACCGACTTCCTGCAGCACATGTTGCGCGGCTTCGCCCAGGCCACGCTCTATCCCGAGGAATACGTCTTCGGGCTGGCCGGGCTCGGACAGGGCACACTCGTGCGTCTTGTTCAGAAAAGGGTGCAGCGCATCAAGAACACCATCCGCCAGTTCCAGCTGCGCGACCAGTTCTGCAAGCGCTGGGTCACATACTGGACCTGGCAGCGCATCGCCTCCGGCCGGTTCGACGACGTCGAGGGCGGGATCCCCGCCGACTGGTGGAAGGTCAAGATCATCATGCCTGCCGACGACACCGTCGACGTCGCCCGTGAGGGAAAGCTCTACGACCAGCGACTGGCCGACGGGAATATGTCCCGGAGCGACTACCACGGCATGCAGGGCCGGGATGCCGAGGATGTCGAAGACGAAGTCATTGCTGAGAAAGTCCGCTTCGCCTCCAAGCTCAAGGCCGCCATGGACGCGCACCCTGAGCTGGCCAGCCTCATCCGCGAGCAGTTTTCCGGAAAGACCGCCGCCATCACCGATCCGGCTGATCCTTCCCCAGCTTCCATCTCCTAGCTCCCATTTCCCATGACGACCTCCAGCCCCTCCCTCCATCTCCTCACCCGACTCATGGCCCAGCCCTGGGCGATCCGGAGGGATGCCCTGCGGATGTTCACCCGCCTGACCCTGAGCGGCGAGCAGATCAAGGCCCGCGCCGATGTGGGGCGCCCGGAGCTCAAGCCCCGTGCCGGCTACGCCCCGGTGAATGAAGAGGGCTGCTGCGCCTGCGACGAGCTGCCCGACATCCCGGCTTTGCCCGAGGGGTGCAAGGTCATCCTCCCCTGGGGAGTGCTCGGCCGAGCGTGGAGCGAGTGCGAGAAGTGGTACATGGATCCCGTCGACGTCGATGAGATCATCGGCGAGATCGAGCAGAGCCCCGAGGGATCGACCGTCATCCTCTGGTTCCGCTCCCCGGGCGGCATCATCACCGGCATCCCCGAGGCCGCCGGACAGCTCCGCCAGCTGGGGAAGACCCGCCGCCTCATCGCCTTCACCGACGACAGCTGCTGCAGCGCCGCCTACTGGCTGGCAGCGCAGTGCTCCGAGATCCATGCCACCCCGACGGCCGACGTCGGCAGCATCGGCGTCTATGTCGCGCTCTACGACTACACCGAGTACATGAGCAAGATGGGCGTCAGCCTCGAGCTCTTCAAGGCCGGGACCATGAAGGCCATGGGCCTCGAGGGGAATCCCCTCAGCCCCGAGGAGTCAGCCTGGATCCAGTCACGGGTCGACGAGGACTACCGCAGCTTCACCTCCGACGTCACCCGCAACCGCGCCATTGAGAGCGCCACCATGCAGGGGCAGAGCTTCCGGGGCAAGGGAGCGCTTGCCGCCAATCTCATCGACGCGCAGTGGCCATCCGCCTCCGCATTCTTCGCGGCCTTGGGGAAGGGAAAAATCTAAGCCAGGGAAGACAACCGGTAAGTCGCCTCCCTCATAAGGAGGAGATAGTGGGTTCGATTCCCACCCCTGCCACCAGTTACCGCCCCTTCTTCTACACGTGTAGAAGAAGGGGTTTTTTCTGGGCCTTGTTTGTCTGCCGATGGCTATCCCGGCCGTTGCTTCGCATCCGTTACGGCGACCCTCGACTGCCTTGTCGATTTGACGGCAGTCGCCTCCCGGCGACCGGTGCCGCCCTGCGCTTTGCTTGGGCTGCCTTCGGCAGTCTTACGCGGCCGTTCCCACGGCCTTGTTTGACAAGGCCGCTTTGACGCACACCAAAACCACATGAACAAACACCTTCTCCGTTCCCTGCTTTTCCTCTCCAAGGACGATCACGCTGGCGGCGCCGCCGCACCCCAGGACACTCCTCCCGCCGGTGAGTCTGTCGTCCCTCCCGCTGGCGAGCCCGCCGGAGAGCCCTCCCATCAGGAAGAGGCCCCCCGCACACTCAAGGCCGCGACGGCCAAGCTCGATGAGATCCGTGCCTCCCATGCCGAGCTGACCGGCCGCGTTGCCCAGCTGACTGGCGAGCGCGACCAGATCAAGGGCCAGTTCGAGGCCGCCGTCACCGAGGCCACCGGATTCAAGAACGAGCTGGCCACCGTTCGCGGCGAGCTTGAGGCCGAGAAACTGGCCCGCACCGAGGCCTCCGAGAAGGCCGCGCGAGCCGAGGAGAATGTCACCCGCCTCGAGCAGCTCTGCGCGATCCGCGGGGTGGATCCGAAGGCCGCCGTCTCCGCCGGAGCCGGAGAGCCCAGCGCTGCCGCCGGGCTCGATCCCTACGCCGCCTACCTCGCCGCCGTCGAGGCGGGAGACAAGAAGGAGGCACAGCGCATATACGCCGAGCACAAGAGCGCCATCTTCGCGGCCCGCGCCGGGCGCAAATAATTTCCAAGAGCAATCCAGCTTTAGGAAAGCCAAGCACCCCAACCCCAACCTAACCCACTACCATGCCCAACAGCATCGATGCAGGACTGGTGGCCAATGCCATCAGCGATCGCGCTCAGAAAACCTTGGCTAACCGCCTCGCTCCTCTGAGCCTCTTCTCCACCGACTTCTCTGCCGCCGTAAAGAAGGCCAAGGAGACCGTCAGCGTCCGTCTCGTCACGTCCGGATCCGCCACCCAGAAAAACCCGACCACCTTCAACTCCATCGGTGGAAGCACCGTGGGGAAAACCGAGGTCGCGCTTGACCACATTTACCAGCCTTTCGGCGTGGAGCTTTCCGACCTCCAGAACGGTCACAAGCTCGAGGACCTCATCGACACCAACCTCGATGCGCTCGCCGACGAGATCTGGAAGACCGTGACCGCCCCGATCACCGTCGCCAACTTCGGCGCGGCGGTCCTTACTCCGGCCACGACCACGACCAAGCTTGCCGACGGCGAGCTGGCCAAGCTCTGGGCATCGGTCAGCAAGAGCACACGCAAGGGTCTGGTGGTCTCCTCGACCATCTACTCCAACCTCATCCCGACCAGCACCACCTCGCTCAAGCTTGAGGCCGGTTCCTACGGCTTCGACCAGGGCATCTACTATGCCAATCAGTTCGCAGGTCAGACCCGCCTGGTCGGATTTGCCTGCGACCGCTCTGCGGTTGGTATTGCCGCCGCCTCGCCGACCTTGGACCACATCCGCGGCCAGATGCTCGTCAGCGACGTGGTGATGCTCGAGCAGCTCGGACTGAACGTTTACTACAACGTTTGGGCCGATACCGTCAGCCGCTCCATCATTGCGAGTGCCGAGCTCATGCTTGGTGCCGCCAAGGGCATTACTTCCGGCACGATGGGACTCATCGTGGCCGCCGCCTAAGCTACCCTCCTGACACCGGGCTCCGCGACAGCGGGGCCCGGACAGGGAGGCAAGCACTTTGCTCATGCGCCCCGAGAAGGCCCCGCTGAGGTTCTGGTTCCTCGCGGGGCCTTCTTCATTCTTTTCCCAGCTCCCGATGCTCCACGTTCTGGCCCTCGACTCTCCTTCAGCCTTTAGCCTTTAGCCTTTCACCTTTTCTTCCCATGAGCCTCCTCCGAGAGAACCTGCGCTCCTTCGCCCGGCGGGGTGCCGCCCTACGCCTGGAAGCCTACGGCCACCCCTGCGTCTACGAGGGGATCCGATTCCGCGCGACCAAGCCTCCCACCCGGGACGCCAAGACCCTGCGCGATGGCGGATTCACGATCGAGTCCGACACGACCATCCGTTTCAGCAAGAGTGCGCTCCGGGTCATTCCTCGTTCCGGGAGCCTCATCACCGTGGATGGCGAGCAGTTCATCATCGTTGAGGTCAAGGACATCACCGACCCGCACCCCGAGTGGTTGCTATCTCTTGAGCTACCCTAGACATGAATCCTCTCTCCATTGAATCCGCTCTGAAGTCCGCGCTGGGCGCATCGGCCTTCCCGACCACCGCCATCTATTGCGGGACCAGCTACCAGGAAATGGAGCCGGGCAGACTGGCCCTCATCGTCTCTGTGGTCTCGGTTGACCATGTGGCTGGGAATCTCTGGAAGGCCCCCGTGACCATCCGTGTTGTCTCCCCGGCCCTGTTGGGAGCTTCCGCGCTATACGATCTCGATGCCGTGCTCGATGGCTTGGCAACCGCCCTGACCTCCACCTCTCTTACAGCCAACTGGCCAAGCGTCAGCGGCACTCCGGCATTCTGCGGAGTCTGGTCAACTGGAACCAAGACAAGCCAGGACGCGAACTCATGGGTCGCTGAGGTCGAGGCCGTGCTCGGCGTCTCGGAGTCCGTTTGACATCTCCAACACTTCCATGAGCGAGAAGCCCAACCCCCTCATCCTCGAGAAGGATGTCGTGAAATCACCCGCCCCTGCTCCCGAACCCCAGCCCTCCAAGTAATATGCCTGCCATCGGAATCTCCACAGCTTTTCAGTCACTCATCTCCGCGCCCACTGGCTGCGTCATCACTGAGGTGACTCAGGACGAGTCCAAGGAGATCAAGACGATCAGGGACTCGAGCGGAGTTACCAAGCAGGTCGGAGTGCTTCCGTTCACCGAGACCAAGATCTCGGTCAAGGGCAAGGGTGCTCCTGCGCTCACGCTTGTGGCTGCCAATGCCAATGTCACCTCCGGCACAGCGGTCGTCACCTCCGTCTCCGTGGATGAGTCCAACGAGGATTTCCCCGACTTCAGCCTTGAGGCCATGAAGTGGAGCTAAGAGCAACCCACCACCCCTAACCGACCACCCACCATGCCAGCCGTCACCGCCGCCATCGGAATCTCTTCCTTCACCTCCGGCACCATCTCCAAGGTCACCACATCGCGCAAGGTCGAGACCAAGGTACTGAAGGATCGTGTCGGAGCCTTCTCTGCCGCTGCCTTAATTGACCCGACCGGAGAGTTCTCCGTGGAGGGATCGGGCGATTACCCTTCGATCACGCTAGGAGTGGCCTCCTCGAACATCCCCTCCACCATCTCGGGAGGGATCATCGTCATCGATTCCTTCAGCAAGACCGAGAAGAACGACGACTTCGCCTCGTGGAAGTATAGCGGGAAGCAGTTCCCCGCAGCCACGGCCTAACAGCCATCACGCCACTAACAGTCTCGAATAAACCGATGAATACCAACGAAAAGCTCTCCGTGCTGGTCGATCACCAGCACCCACTCTCCTCTGCCAATACCCACGCCGTCGCGGCGGCACTCACCTCGGGCGGCTCCCTCGGTGAGAATGGCTACCTCGACACCATCGAGCAGGGGTCTGACGGCAAGCCCCGGCGCACGGTTGTCTGGTTGCTCAAGGATGCCGAGATCGAGTTTCGCGCCTTCTCGGGGGAGAAGGTCAGTCAGGCCGAGTTCCTGAAGCGATACCAGGACAGGGAATGGATCGCGGGGAATCCCGACCACCCCATCAGCTTCATGAAGTGCCTCATGGAGAACGTCAACTCGCTCCGCGATCAGATCAAGAATGCCTCCCCGACGATCAAGGTCACCCGTGGAGGCCGTGCCGCCTACATCCCGGCGAATGCCACCGAGGCCGAGCGGCAGAAGCTCATTGCCAAGCTGTAATGTTATGAGCGAGGAAACACTCAACGAACGCCTCTACGCCGAGGAGCCTATCATCGCCGGGGTGAAGGTTCGCCCCTACTCGAACCGGATCAAGCTGAAGCTCTCTCGCATCCTGCGTTGGCTCGACATCGACGATGCCGATCGGAATGAGGAGATCCTTTTTGCCTTCATCTACCTGCTCGCCGCCCCGATTGAGCGGGTGGCTCTCAATACCCTGAACAAGTCAGCCTACCTTGTGGACAAGGATGCCTTCCTCGAGGGGGTGAGTGACGACGACCTGAAGGCCGCAGCCGATTGGTTCGTAGTCGTCACGGGGCTGGAGAAGGAGACGGCTGTCGAGGTCATTCCGAAGCCCTCATCTTCTTCCTCGGAGACCGCACCCCCAAACTAATCGAGCCTCCTTCCCTTGCGGCCTTGGTCTTCACCTTGGCGAAGGAAGGGGGCTTCAGTGAGGAGGCGATTCTGGAGATGCCTGTCTACCGGGTGAATGCCTACTACCACGCCGCGCTGCGCTCTCACGATGTCTGGACGGTGAGGGAGTCGGCCCCTGCCGATGTCCAGATCGGCGAGTTGCTGGCCTTTGCGGCAGTTGACACGGGGGAGGATGAACCTATTTGAGAAGTTTTGAGGCCAGCCATTTCCCTCGGGAGATGCTCCCCCTCATGGCATCCAGCCTCTCCCACATCTCTCTCGGCATGGATAGAGATCCAGTCACTGAGACACGGCCTTTTCCACTTCCCTTCTTACGGCCTGCCCCCGGCCTCCATCCTCCGCGCTTAGATGTCTGATTCATCTCGGATTCCTTGGAAGACAGGGAAGCGTGGAGCGGATTTCATCCCCCGCGATTGGTAACTGAAGCGAAGGATCTTCCCGCGCATTGATTCTCTCCGATTCCAGAACTCCCCACGCTGGCGGTCGGAGAGTCCCGTCCCGACATGGAAGCGGATGGACGGATCACTCAGGAGCCTCACGGAGAATGCTCCAAGGCGGTCAGGCGTGAAGAGATCCGTTCGTTCTGGCTCAAATCCCACGATCTCGGCTTCCGCATCCTCTTGGGGCTTCAGCTTCATCATCAACCCCTCTTCGGAGGTGGAGCGTCCCGTCTTGTAGATGCCATCAGGACGGCGAAGGACAAGGCCCTCGTGTCCATCCGCCAGCGCATGAGCCATCAGGTCATCAAGTTGCGTGATGCACACGATGGTCGTCTGCTCGATTCGATGCACACGGCCCCCAAGGTTGAGCGATGAGAGAAGGTCATCCAGTCGGGCGATTCTCTCGCAGAATGGAGTCGAGAAGGGGGCGGCACTCTTCGGGTCGATATAGTCGAAGAGGGCGAAGAGGAAATCGGGCTTCCCGTTTCGGCTCATAATCGCGGAAGAGGTTCCATGAAAATCCTCCCCCCGGACGACAAGCTCCCCATCGAAGCCGATAGGACAGTTCTCCTCCAGCCATCGGCGTGTGGCCACATTCGGGATCGGGCGCATCGTTCTGGTGACGGCTGCGGGTCGTCCTTCGCGCTCCACGATCAGGCATCTGATCCCGTCATATTTTGCGGAGGCCAGAAAGGGCAATTCCACCCCGGCGAAGATATGGAAATTCGCCGCCAGCATCGGCTCTGATATGGAGAAGTTCATGGGTTAAAGATCCCATGAAAAAGGGTTTTTGTAAATAATAGAAATCAAATGATTTCCAGCTTTGACAGGGGGTTGAAAGAGGTATGGCCACGCCAAAAGTTCAGATTGACGACAAAAAGCTTCAAAAACGACTTTTGAAGTATAAGGAGGCTACTGGTAAATGCGTGGCCTCTACCCTTCGCCGGAGTGCCAGACTCATGGCTGTCAACCTAGCTTACTCCGTCCCCCCTTATGGCCGGAACAATGAAGCAAAGAAAAAGGGGGAGATTGCCACTCAAAACGATATTCTCCGAGTCTATACGCCTGCGGCCCCGATTAAAACTCTTCACGGCAGAACAAAGCAAAGTCTAAGGGAAGTTGTTAAAAGGGTTATTGTCAGGGACTTTGAACTCCGCGATGCCATCATTGCCGCGATAGATGGTGGAAACAGGATTCAGAATCGTAGAAAAGAGCAGAAGCGGATAACCAAGAAGACTTCAAGACTCGGGATGTCGGCCCTTCAGGATTTGCTGTCATCATCCGAGGGGTTCTCAAATCTAAAGGTTGATCCAACTGTCGATAGATCTATCCACAAGCGAACTCGCAATGACTATGGACGGGTTCGTAAGAACTGGCAGACACGCATCGTCGTCTACAAATCCAACGATCTGGAGAAATACATCAAGGAGAAACAGAAGCTAGTGGGGCTGACCAAGGCCGCATGGGCGGCCTGTGCCATCTCTGTCAAGGCTGATGTGCAGGATGCGCTTCGCGGCATTCCTGCGTGGGTTAAGCGGCATGCATCAGCCGTTCCTCACTCGGTAAGTGATAATGCCACCAATGATCTACCCAAGATCACATTGGTAAATAGGCTCCCATGGGCTGACAAAGCTCTTCGTCCTACGGATCACAAGGAAGCCATCAGGATCTCCCGCCAGAAGTTTTACCGATCTCTAGGAAAAGAAATTAAGGAAGCCCTGAAAAAAGCGTCGGCACCATTTTGATCGGCGGCTGATCAAGCCTGTTTGACAGCACGGGAGCTATAGCATGAGCGACGTATCTGTCAGCATTGGCGTAACGGGGAAAGATGCCGTCCTAGGGGCCTTTTCCCAAGTCGGTGCCGCCGCCAAGAAACTCGGATCCATCGGCCTCGGGGCCATCAATACCGCCGCGATGGCCGGAGCGGCTGCATCCATTGCCGCTATCGGGGCTTCTATGGCCGGGATGAAAGGTGCCCTTGATCTCGGGAGTGAGATGGTCGATCTCTCGAATCGGACTGGCGTCGCCGTCGAGTCACTTTACGGCCTGCGGCTCGCGTTCAAGGATGCCGGGGTCGATGCCGAGAAGCTCGGCCCAGCGGTGAATAAAATGCAGAAGTCCCTAGCTTCGGCGGTCGGAGGGGGCAAGGAGGCCGACGTGATGAAGTCCCTCGGCCTCGACCCTCAGAGCCTAGCCTCGATGGATTCCGGCCAAGCCTTCGCCCAGATCGGGAATGCCATCTCACAGCTTCCCAATAGTGTGGAGAGGTCGGCAGCGGCCATGGCCCTCTTTGGTAAGAGCGGCGGCGAATTGCTTCAGGTCTTCATGGACCCGAATTTCAAGGAGGCCGGGAATATCTCCGAGACCGCCCGATTACTGGGGGAGAATGCCG
>Ga0208327_1000112_pt1 | contig 21175 bp, 11 predicted proteins | sample LakMenEpi26Jun08_FD_150733 | JGI IMG/M metagenome (GOLD analysis project Ga0208327, IMG submission 150733) | Freshwater microbial communities from Lake Mendota, WI - 26JUN2008 deep hole epilimnion (SPAdes) | ecosystem: Environmental > Aquatic > Freshwater > Lake > Epilimnion/Euphotic zone ...
GGGACCCCGCAACGCACCAATGGCAGCTTGAGGCGGGTCAGCACAAGATCTTGGTTGGTGGGTCGTCGACCGGGAATCACTTAATGCGCGAGATTGCGTTGTGAGCATATCTGGCCCCGTTCTGCCCTTCGGTCGCCGGCTTGGCTATGGAGTGGGTGATTTTGGGTTCAACCTGTTTTTTACCACGGCGTCGCTTTACCTCTTATTTTACTACACGGACGTGCTGGGCCTTTCACCGTCGACTGCAGGATGGGTTTTTGCAGGCGCGCTTGTGTGGGATGCCGTGTTCGACCCAGTTATGGGTTATGTAGCCAACCGAACGCGAACCCGTTGGGGACGCTACCGCCCATATCTGATTTTTGGAGGCTTACCTCTGGCTGCGTCCTGGGCGCTGATTTTTCTTCCAGTTAATCTTGAAGGATCGGCGCTGGTTTTGTTTGCGGCGTCCGCCCATATCGTCTTCAGGACGCTTTATGCGGTGGTTTCGATGCCCTATCTGGCCTTGTCCGCGACTATGACTGGCGACAGCCACGAACGTGGCGTTCTGGCAAGCATTCGCATGATCGCTGCAACTTCATGTGGTCTCTTCGCAGCTTTTTCCACTCTTAAGCTCGTCGAGCTCTTCGGCGGAGGCAGCACAGGTTTCTTCTGGACGGCAATTGTTTACGGATTAATCGCCTCGATTGTTTTCACGGTCGTCTTTGCCACCACGCGCGAAATCGCAGATGCGCCTGATGAGGTGTCGCCCACTGCGCGAGAGATGATTGTCATGCTCCGCCGTAACAGCGCATTTTGGGTTGTGTGCGCTGCAATGCTGGCTGGCGCTTTCGGCAGCACCCTGTTTTCGAAAACATTGCCCTATTACTTCAAATATGCGGTTGATCGGCCTGACCTGATTGGTCTGGCGTTGACGATGCTTACTGCTGCGGTTGCTATTTCAATGCCTGTATGGACAGCCGTTATGAAGCGAACGTCCAAACGGACAATGTGGCTATCAGGGGCAGCTATAGGCTTAGCAGGCTATCTGCTTCTATGGTTCTCGCCCTCGCATGGTACGGCAATGTTTATACCCATTGCCGTTATCGGTTTTGGTGCCGGGGCAAGTTATCTGGGCTTTTGGTCCATGATGCCCGACACGGTAGAGTTTGGCGAATGGACAAGCGGCATCCGCTCTGAAGGCGCTATTTTTGGTTTTGTGTCTCTCGTGCAAAAAGCGGCGCTTGGCCTAGCGGCCGCATTTTTGGGTGAGCTTTTATCGGCGATCGGCTATCGTGCAAATGTTGCTCAAGGAACCGAAACCCTTGAAAGGATGCGCCTTATCATGATCCTGGGGGCCGGTGGCTTTGCAGTTCTAGCAGCCTTCGCAATCAGCTTTTATCCTATCGACCGACGCATGCATGCACGGTTGCAAAGCGCTATTGAGACACGGCGCCAGCGGCGTCTCCGCCTAAAACGCTCATGAAAAACTGGTCACTGGGCTTCGATATACGGTGTGGGAAAAATTACCCGGCAGATATTTTACGCAGTCCGCTGTCACGCAGGCCAAGCAACCTGTGTCAAAACCTACCCAACAACAATGACATCTAAATATCGGGCGTGCCCTTTCCACGCGCAGAAACTCGCGCCGGCTGTCGGACGAAGCGCTGACAACGGGACGTCGACTTGCGGAAAATAGGAGGTCGGTGAATGGCGGGTGTCGAGCGCACGCATGGCGTTGTGCGTAACGGCTTTGCGCCGGTCACTACAAGCCACTGGTCAGCGCAATCCGGACGGCCTCTTGCTTGAAATCTTCTATATGCCTCATCATCTCTTCGGTCTCCTTGTATGAGTGTTTAACTCTCAAGTGACCGGTGCAAAACCGTTATAAATCAAGTCTGCTGACGCAGGTGCGCCGGGTGCCAATGCTATCCACTCTCTCCTATTTTTGAAGCCTTATGGCATATTTGATTCCCAGAAATTAGTTCGGTGTTTCCTTGATACGCAACATCGCCAGCGCCGCCAGTGCCATAACAATTGCGGCAAACGCCATAGTCCAGATGGGTTCTGTTGGGAAAAAATGCTTCAGCACTGTTCCCATGGCTGTCGCCACCAAAAGCTGTGGCACGACGATGAATACGTTGAACAATCCCATATATATGCCGAGTTTCTGCTGCGGCAGGCTCGACGCAAGAATGGCATAAGGCATCGCGAGAATTGAGGCCCACGCGATGCCGATGCCGATTTCGGCGAACAGGAGGATTTGCGGTTCGCGGATGAACAAGAATGCCGCAAAACCAGCGGAACCTGCAAGCAAGCAGATCATATGCGTACGCACTTTACCAAAACGCTGCGCCATAGTTGGCAACAGGAACAAGGCTGCCAAAGCGGCCACGCCATTATACACCGCGAACAATATCCCAACCCAGTTTCCACCCTCATTATAAGCAGCAGAATTTGGGTCATTTGAACCAAACGCATATTGGGCAACGACTGGGGTGGTGTATATCCACATGATGAATAAAGCCGACCAGGAAAAAAACTGCGTCAGCGCGAGCTTTTTCATGATGTCAGGCATGCCGGAAAAATCCCCGACAATGTCGCTCAACATATTGTTGCCACGGCCACTCTTCGCAAGCTGAATAGCGATGATGCTGGCTAAGCCATAAGTTGCCAATAAAGCCGCAAGCAGGAACATTTCTTTTTCAAGGCCAGACAGTTCGACAAGAGCTGCGACCAATAACCCTGCGCCAATCCAAACAAATGCACTTGTCTGTGAACGGGCCGCAAGTGCGCGGACGGTTGACTGCGCGTCTTCATGGCCATCGGTATCGAACGCACGCAATTGGTCTGGACTATATTCTTGGGTCGTGAAAACGGTCCACAATACAGATAGCAGATAAACAAGGCCGCCGAACCAGAAGCTATGTTTGACGGTGTCGGGGATGCCGCCACCCACAACTTCGTTGGCAACCCCAAATTGATCAAGCGCCCAAGGAAAAATCGAACCTACGACGGCGCCTGCGCCGATGAATGCCGTTTGCAGCGAATAGCCCACGGTATGCTGATCCTTGCGCAGCATATCGCCCACAAATGCACGAAATGGCTCCATTGATACGTTAATTGCCGCATCCAAGATCCACAACATAACTGCAGCTACCCACAAAGCGGGAGACAGCGGCATAATAAATAGCGCCAAAGACGCCATGATTGATCCAGCCAAGAAATAGGGACGTCTTCGGCCCAGCTTCCCCAACCATGTTCTATCGCTCATATGGCCGATAATAGGCTGTACCAAGAGCCCGGTTAGCGGCGCGGCAATCCATAAGACAGTCAAGTTATCGAGGCTCTCGCCCAAGGACTGGAATATTCGCGACATGTTTGCATTCTGCAACGCGAAGCCGATTTGAATTCCGAAGAATCCAAAGCTGATGTTCCACAGCCCCCAAAAGCCCTGACGCGGCTTTTCCATCACCCTCTCCCGAACATATTTTTATGCGCTTAGGCTGGCAGAATATAGACGCCCTCGCAATGCTCAGCGCGGGATTTGCAACTTACGCATACGTATAAGGAGTTGAATCGTTCACTGTGACCCGCACGACTTGCGCACGATCAACTTCGCGGGCAGCACCGCAGTGGGCACCTGTTCGTTACGGATTTGCTTAAGCACACCGTCAACCAATATTTCGCCGGCGAGGCGATAATCCTGTTGGATCGTGGTCAATGGTGGATGCGTTAGGCTAGCTGCTGGAATGTCGTCAAACCCGATAATCGCGACGTCAGAAGGTATATCAAGCCCACGCTCCCGTAAGGCGCGCATGGCGCCAATGGCTATTGTGTCGCTTGCCGCAAATATGGCGTCGAATTTCTCCCCGCTTTCAATCAACCGCATCGCGGCCTCATAACCATCGTCTTGAGCGTTTAGGGCATCGACCTGCAATTTTGGGTTCGCAATGATGCCTTCTCCACCTTGAGCTTCGCAAGAGCCGCGATAGCGATCCTGAAACTCCGGATAATGGCTGCTGGCATCGCCGAGAAAGGCGATATGGCGCCGACCATGCTGTAACAGATGCCGTGCAGCATCAATGCCGCCACGGAAGTTATCACAGCCGATTGTCGTGCCCGGCTGTCCCTCTTGCGCGAAGCCCCAACGGACGAAACGGGTCCCTTGTTCAACGAGTTGCTCAAGTTTGGCGCGGTAGAGTTCGTAATCGCCGTAACCGAGTAAGATTATACCGTCCGCCTTGCGGCTGTCTTCATAATCGACATGCCAATTAGCCGACAGTTGCTGGAATGAGATTAGCAGATCATATCCACGCTGCGCGCAGGTTCGGGTAAGAGACCCAAGCATAGACAAGAAAAATGGGTTGATACGGGTATCGTCCGGCGAACGCTCTTCAAAGAACAACAAAGCCAGCGTCCTTGTCTCTTGCAGACGCAAATTGGAGGCGTTTTTGTCGACCTTGTAATTGAGCTGCTTTGCAATTGCTTCAATCCGCAGCCGCGTTTGCTCTGATACGTTTGAGTTACCGCGCAGTGCACGCGATACCGTCGGCTGCGACACGCCAGCAAGCTGCGCAATATCAAATGATGTGGCTTTGACTGCCATCGCCGTTCCGCGCCTTTCCAGCTCCTACTTACAACGTATAAGGAAAGAGCAAACAGCGCAACAACACCAAAAATATTAGGCGAGGGCGGGTTTGAGGGGGACGGCACGGCACCGGCTGTTGCCAATTCGTCACAATAAACAATACATATTTTGAATACGTATGTGGATTTCTGGTCAATTCAAAAGGCGAGGCGCATTTTGGCAACATCATAAATGCATCCAGCGCTTGTTCGCATGGATGCTTCAACGAAGCCGGTTACCGTCCGCGTAAATTGGATGGAGCCATTTAGGGGAGTGAATGATGGCCAAGTTCCAGTTTAATTCGACGCGCCGATATGCGCAGGGTACCAGCCGCCTTGCACTTGGCGCTGCAATGGTTGCTGTATTTGCCGCGCCTGCATTTGCACAGGACGCGAGCTCAGCGGAAAGCGAAGAAGATGCGATTGTGGTCACTGGTTTCCGTGCCAGCCTTGAAAACGCAGTCAATGAAAAGAAAAACAATGACCAGATCGTTGAGTCAGTTTCGGCTGAAGATATCGGCAAGCTGCCTGATGCGTCGATTGGTGAATCCATTGCGCGCCTTCCCGGTGTAACGTCGCAGCGCCTCAATGGCCGTTCGAACAACATCTCCATCCGCGGTTTTGGTCCTGATTTCTCGCAAACGACCCTCAATGGCCGTGAGCAGACGTCAACTGGCGATAACCGCGCGGTTGAGTACGACCAATATCCATCTGAAATCGTCAGCCAGGTTGTTGTCTACAAGTCGCCAACAGCCTCGCTGGTTGGTCAAGGCCTTGTTGGCACCATTGATATCCGTACGGTTCGCCCACTCGATTATGGCAAGTCCGTTCTGGCGGTTGGAGCGCGTGGCACTTATGCTGATTTGGGTGCGCTGAATGCCGGTTCGAAAAAATATGGCTATCGCGCAAACGGAACCTTCATTGATAAGTTCGCAGATGACACAATCGGCATCGCCCTGTCGGCATCCTATGTCGACGAGCCTTACCAACTTCAGGAATTCAACGCCTGGGGTTATGCAGGATCTGGCACGACCGCATCGCCTGCCGTTATCGGTGGTTCGAAATCCTATGTCACTTCCACGCAACTGAAGCGTCTGGGTCTCAACGGCACGCTGCAATATCAGGCTTCGGACACGGTTCGCATGACCTTGGACGCGTTCTATTCAAACTTTAACGACGACCAGTCAAAACGCGGCATCGAACTGCCCTTGGGCTTTGGTGCATTCGGCACGGCTTTCAACCAAGCAACCGCCACAGCAAGCGACGGATTTGTAACGGCGGGTACGTTCACCAATGTGCGCGGCGTTGTCCGCAACGACATCTATCAGCGCAAGGCTGACCTGTACTCGTTTGGCTATAACGCTGAATATACCGGCGACGATGGCTGGACGGCATTTATCGACATCGGCTATTCGCGCACCGACCGTAACGAGCTAAGCATCGAGAGTTATGCCGGCACCGGTTTCAATGGTGACGACACCGGCAATGGTGCCGCAGCAACAATCGGATTCAAATCTGGCCCAACCGGGACCGTTTTCAGCCCGAATATCGACTACAGCAACCCAGCTGTCATTCGCCTCACAGACCCATTGGGCTGGGGCGGCGGAACAGTTCCGCAAGCGGGTTATTACAACAACCGCATCGTGGAAGATGAGCTGAAGCAATATCGCGTTGGCGTTGAAAAGGAGTTGGACGGCTTCTTCTCGGCAGTCAAATTTGGTTTCAATTACACCGATCGTGCAAAATCTTTGACGCCGGACGAGGCATTCGTGCGGTTGCCGGGCACTGCCTTGCAAGCAACAATTCCTGCGCAGAATCTGCTCCGGTCAACGAATTTGTCGTATCTCGGTTTGGGACCAATTGTCAGCTATGATACACGCGACCTGCTCGCCGGCGGCGCGCTGGTCTTGGAAAAGCGGGTAGCCACTGGCCCGAATGCGGCCAATGATGTTTTGTCGAAAACTTACTCGGTATCAGAAGATTTGATGACCGCCTATGTGCAGGCGGACATCGAGCAGGAAATGGGTAATAAAACGTTGACCGGCAATGTCGGCGTTCAGGTCATCAACACAGAGCAAAACAGTCGTGGCTTCATCTTCCCGCCAAGCGGCCCTCGGTCAATTACCTTGGGCGACAATTTCTGGGACGTTTTGCCAAGCCTCAACCTTTCGATGCGCTTCGAAAGCGACTACGTCATTCGTTTTGCTGCGTCACGCCAGATTCAGCGCCCACGGCTTGATGACCTTAAGGTTTCCATCGGTTATGGCATTGATACGTCGGTTCCGCGCGGCCTTATCCGCGGCGGTGGCGGCAACCCGTTCTTGCGTCCATATCGCGCAAATGCCTTCGATCTTAACTTCGAAAAGTATTTCGGAAACGCCGGCCTAATCTCTGCGCAGTTGTTTTATAAGGACATTAAGTCGTTCATTTTTGGTGGCCGAATTCCTTTTGATTATTCTGGCTTCCCCGCGCCAACAGGCGCATCGGGATATCCGAACCTGCCAACCATCGGAACGCTTGACGCGCCAATCAATACCGGCGGTGGCAAGCTCTATGGTGGTGAACTGGCTGCGACCGTACCGTTCAGCACGTTTTCGACCGCGCTTGATGGTTTCGGAATCACGGGCGGCGTGGGCTACACGAAGTCGAAGGTCCGTGACGCAGGTGGCAATGTTACGACCATCCCTGGCTATTCGAAGTGGGTTGCCAACGCGACCGCCTATTTCGAAAAATGGGGCTTCAACGCACGTGGTTCGGTTCGGTACCGTTCGACCTTCTTGGGAGACTTCACTGGCTTTGGTGGTTCACCCACGCGTCGTACCGCGCTTGCCGAAATGATTGTGGATGGCCAAATCGGTTACGACTTCCAGGAAGGCAGCTCGCTTCAAGGTCTCTCGCTCTATCTGCAGGGTCAGAACCTGACCGACGAACGCTTTGCATCGGTCGGCGCAAACCGTAATCAGGTCATTGATTACCAGATTTACGGTCGTCGCTTCCTCGCTGGCTTCAACTATAAGTTCTAATGAACTAACGAAGGCCCCCGCCACGGAAGGATTACCTGACGTAGCGGGGGCTTTTTTGTCGTGAGTGGGGATGATGGAGAGATCTCTTAAACGGATCGTGATTGCAGGAGGTGGGACCGCTGGATGGATGGCCGCGTCTGCATTTGCGCACTTTTTAGGTCCATCCTACGCCATCACTTTGGTCGAATCCGAAGAGATTGGTACCGTCGGCGTGGGCGAAGCCACCATCCCAGCCCTTCAACTGTTCAACCAAAGCCTCGGCATCGACGAAAATGAATTCGTTCGTGCCACACAAGGCTCGTTCAAGCTCGGCATCGAATTCGCGGACTGGCGTGAACCCGGCCATCATTATCTGCACGCATTTGGCGCTATTGGTCGCCCCCTTGGCCTGTTACCATTCCACCAATATTGGCTGCGCCATCGCCATGAAGGAGGCATGTCGTCATTGTGGGATTATGCACCCAGCGCGCGGGCAGCAAACCAGAACCATTTCGCGCGACCCAATGACAAACCGGGTAGCCTGCCCAGCGGCGTTGCCTATGCCTATCATTTCGACGCGGACCTGTATGCTAAGTTCTTGCGCAAATATGCCGAAGAACGCGGCGTCAAACGAATTGAAGGTCGCATAAATGACGTAACCGTCAACGCAACCAACGGACATATCGAAAGCGTCACGCTGGCCTCGGGTCAAATCGTTGAAGGAGACCTGTTCATTGACTGCTCCGGTTTTCGCGGCCTGCTCATCGAAGAAACTCTTGAGAGCGGATATGAAGACTGGTCGAATTTTCTCCCGTGCAACCGGGCGATTGCGGTGCCTTGCGCATCGGTTGATCCCTTGACCCCATATACCCGTTCGACTGCGCGCAACGCCGGTTGGCAATGGCGCATCCCGTTGCAACACCGCACGGGTAACGGATATGTGTATTGCAGCGATTTCATCAGCGATGCCGATGCACAGGACATGCTGCTATCAACATTGGATGGAGCACCTCTAGCCGAACCCCGACAGCTTCGGTTTGTTACCGGCAAGCGGCGGCACATTTGGAAGAAAAACTGCGTCGCACTTGGCCTTGCAAGCGGGTTTCTGGAACCACTGGAATCAACGAGCATTCACTTGATCCAAACCGGTATTGCCAAGCTGCTTGAGTTCTTTCCATCGGCGGGTTTCCTGCAACCTGATATCGACGCATTCAACAAGCGGATGGATTTCGAGTTTCATTCAATCCGTGATTTCATCATCCTCCATTACAAGGCCACCAACCGCCCCGGCGCATTTTGGAAGCGATGCCGGGACATGGATATACCCGAAAGTCTGGCCGAAAAAATGGACCTATTTCTCAGTAATGGCCGGATAATGCGGTTCAACGAGGAACTTTTTACAGAGCTTGGTTGGCTTCAGGTCATGCTAGGGCAAGGGCTACAGCCCAAAGGATATAGTCCGCTTGCCGATCTCCTGAGCGCCGAACAGTTGCAGGAATTCTTGAGTATCGCGGCGCAGCACGCGCGCCATGTCGCGGACCAAATGCCCCTGCACCAACAATATATCGCGGTGCATTGCGCTGCACCTCCCCAAGAAAAACGGAGAGCCATGTCATGAAAGTAAAGTCGCTCTGTCTCGCCGCGAGCCTTTTCGCGATGACCGCCGCGTCGCCATTATTGGCGCAAACCTATCGCGACCGCCTTCCCGAAGATGAAGTCATTTACTTTGTGCTGCCAGACCGATTTGAAAATGGCGATGTCCGCAATGACACAGCGGGCATCAAGGGTGATAAATTCAAACATGGCTTTGATCCCACGCATAAAGGCTTTTATCACGGCGGCGACATTGCAGGGCTTATCAAGCGGCTGGATTATATTCAGGGCATGGGTGCAACCGCAATTTGGTTTGCGCCCGTGTTCAAAAACAAGCCGGTGCAAGGTGGCAAAGGGGAAGAGTCTTCAGGCTATCATGGCTATTGGGTGACAGATTTCACGACTGTCGATCCGCATTTCGGCACCGACGACGAATTTAAGGCGTTCGTTGATGCCGCGCATAGTCGGGGGATGAAAGTCTATATGGACATCATTACCAACCACAGTGCAGACGTCATTCAATATGCGGAATGCCCCAAGAGCGCCTGCGCATATCGCAGCCGCGCCGATTATCCGGATCGCGCATACACGCCAGTCATTCCAAAAGGCGAAGAACGGGTCAAAGTGCCCGCATGGATGAATGACGTCCAATATTACCACAACCGCGGCAACACGACCTTTCGCGGCGAAAATTCGATTATGGGTGATTTTGTCGGGCTCGACGACTTTGCAACTGAAAACCCCCGGGTGGTTGAAGGGTTTATCGACGTATACAAGGGCTGGATCGACAAATTCGGTATCGATGGCTATCGCATTGATACCGCACGGCATGTTAACCCGGAATTCTGGGCTGTTTTTGCCCCAGCCATCATGGCGCATGCAAAGGCCAAGGGCATACCGAACTTCCATATCTTTGGTGAGGTTGCATCAGATGGTTTGGACATTCAGGCGCAGGCACTCCATACAAGGGTAGGCAAGTTGCCCACCGTGTTGGACTTCGTTTTCCGCAGGGTTGCGATTGAAACGGTATCGGGCCGCGCGGGTACTGAATTGCTTGCAACCATGTTTGAAGGCGACGATTTATATGAAGGCGGCAAGGCAACCGCCAAGCAACTTCCTACCTTCCTGGGCAATCATGATTTCGGGCGCTTCGCGCGTGAAATGCGCGTTGCCCATCCCAACGCCGATGATGCCGATATATTGCGGCGCGTATTGCTGGGCCATGCGATGCTGATGACGTTGCGGGGCGTGCCCACGATTTACTCCGGCGATGAACAGGGTTTTGCCGGTGATGGCAATGATCAGGATGCGCGCGAGGATATGTTCCCGTCGAAGGTTGCAGTGTATAATGACAATATTCTTGTCGGCACCAAGGCCACGACGGCGCAAAGTAACTTCGACGTCACACATCCGATATACGCCGCGATTGCCGACCTCTCCAAGCTTCGCAGCGAACAGGTCGCACTTCGCCGGGGTGACCAGGTTGTGCGGAATTATAGCGAAAAGCCTGGGCTGTTTGCGGTGTCCCGCATTGATGCAGCAACGGGTGATGACCTTTTGGTAGTCTTCAACACCTCCAACACGCCGCTGACCGCCAATGTTGAGATCGCCAAGACTGCAACTCAACTGACGCCACTGCGTGGCCCCTGCCCGAGCGCACCGCGTCTGCCGGGTTCCGTGGCGATTTCACTTCCCGCATTTGGTTATATGGTATGTAAAGTCCAATGAGCGAGATACGCCCTTTACCTGCAGTAACAGTCGATAGACCATGGTGGCGGGGCGCTACCATATATCAGGTCTATCCGCGCAGTTTCCGCGACTCTAACGGCGATGGCATCGGCGACTTGCCGGGCATAACATCCAAGCTGGATTACATTGCTTCACTTGGCGTCGATGCGGTTTGGCTCTCGCCATTTTTCACGTCGCCGATGAAGGATTTCGGTTACGATGTTGCTGATTATTGCGGCGTTGACCCAATCTTCGGGTGCCTCTCCGACTTTGACGATTTGATTGCAAAGGCGCATGAATTGGGTCTGCGTATTCTGATCGACCAAGTCTATTCGCATACGTCGGATCAGCATCGCTGGTTTTCCGAAAGCCGGTCAAGTCGCGAAAATGACAAGGCAGATTGGTATGTTTGGGCTGATCCAAAAGTCGATGGATCACCGCCTAATAATTGGCAATCTGTTTTCGGCGGGCCTGCATGGACATGGGACGCAAGGCGCTGCCAATATTACATGCACAATTTTTTGAGCAGCCAGCCGCAAATGAACATGCACAATCCGAAGGTGCAGGACGCGATGTTGGGTGTTGCACAATTCTGGCTTGATCGCGGGGTCGACGGTTTCCGCGTCGACGCCATCAACTTCGCCATGCATGACCCGGACCTCAAGGACAATCCACCTGCACCACTTGGCAATGGCGTACGCACTCGACCGTTTGATTTCCAACTAAAAATCCACAACCAATCCCACCCTGACATCCCGGGTTTCATTGCACGGATGCGGGCCCTGATGGACAAATATCCCGGCCGTTTTTCAGTCGCTGAGGTTGGTGGCGACCAACCTGATCGGGAAATGAAGGCCTTTACCGCAGACAATCGCCATTTCGACAGCGCATACGGCTTCAACTTCCTTTACGCCGAAAGTCTGACCCCAGCACTCGTGCGCGAAGCATTGGAAGCATGGCCGGATCAAGAGGGCATCGGTTGGCCAAGCTGGGCGTTCTCTAACCATGATGCCCCACGCTGGATTAGCCGCTGGGCACCCGAGGATTCTCGGACCGCTTATGCCGCGATGGCAATGATGTTGTTTATCTCGCTGCGCGGCAATGTAATCCTTTGGCAGGGCGAAGAACTTGGCCTCACGCAAGTCGACATACCCTTTGAAAAGCTTCAGGATCCGGAGGCAATTGCCAATTGGCCGTTGACGTTAAGCCGTGACGGTACGCGTACGCCCATGCCGTGGATGGCCGATGCAGCGCAATGCGGCTTTAGCAGTGTCGAGCCATGGTTGCCTTTGGGTGTGGATCACCGCGCCATGTCGGTAGATGTGGAAGAAGCCGACCCACAATCGATGCTGGCATTGACAAGAAAGTTATTGGCGACACGCTCCGCTAACGACGCTCTGCAAATTGGCGACCTCGAAATCGTTGAAGCCCTTGGTGACTTGCTTGTGTTCGAACGGCGCAGTCCGCAGCAGCACCTTATCTGCGCGTTTAACATGGGCCGCAAAGACATTGCGTGGCAGCCAGCACAGCCAGATCGCTGGCGCGTGATAGCTGCTGTGAATGAGACAACACCGTCAGGACTGCCTGCCTTTGGCGCGAAGATTTTGGAGAAAATCGCATGACAAGTAACGACATCTCTCAAATGCGCCACAGCGGCCGTCGGTTCGAACTGATGATCGCTATTGCACTTGGGGCATCGTTGGTGCCTGCGGTCGCTCATGCACAGTCAGTGGCATCAGCAACATCGCCAGATGGTACTGTTCAGGTCGATGTCACAATAGATGGTGATGGCCGCGCAGCTTACGCCATTACCCGCAAGGGAAAGCCCGTTCTCGCGCCTTCCAAGCTTGGTTTCCTTTTCACAGATGCTGTAAAAATTGACCGCAGGCTTTCCGTAACTGGACAGGAAACGTACGACCATGACGACAGCTGGACTCAGCCATGGGGTGAATGGAAAAGCATCCGCAACAATTACCGTGCGTTAAAAGTCCATCTGAAGGAGACGACGACGCTGGCGCGTGGCTTTACGGTCAACTTTCGATTGTACAACGACGGCGTTGGCTTTCGCTACGAATTTCCCGATCAGCCCAATCTCGCACAAGCAAACATTGCGGACGAACTGACGGAGTTTTCCTTTGCGAGTGCGGGAACCGCATGGTGGAAGCCAGCTTTCCTGTGGAACCGCGAAGAATATCTCTACAATAAAACACCGCTTTCATCAGTAGCGAATGCAGACACCCCAATCACGATCAAGTTCGAAGATGGCACACATGTCGCACTGCATGAGGCAGCGTTGGTAGATTATTCGGGCATGGCGGTCGCCCGCACGGAGGGCAACACGCTGCGTGCGGCACTCCATCCCGGCGCTGGCGAGCCCAAGGTGCAAAAAAAAGGCGCATGGAATACCCCTTGGCGCACGCTCATCATCGCTGATGATGCAGCGGGTGTTTACCACAGCCATCTCATGCTCAACCTGAATGAGCCCAATAAGCTAGGCGATGTTAGCTGGATTAAGCCAGGCAAATTTGCTGGCGTCTGGTGGAACATGATCAAGGGCGAATGGAGTTGGGCACGAGGTCCAAAGCATGGTGCGACCAATGCGAATGTCAAACGCTACATCGACTTCGCGGCCGAGAACAGCATTCCCCATGTGTTGGTCGAGGGATGGAATGTCGGGTGGGACGGCGACTGGTTTGGTAACGGCCATGACATGGATTTTGCCCAACCAACAGACGATTTCGATGTAGATATGCTGGTCGCTTATGGCAAGAAAAAGGGCGTGCGTCTGATTGGCCATCATGAAACCGGCGGCGCTGCGACGCATTATGAAAACCAGTTCGACAAAGCGTTCAAATTCGCTGCCGACCACAATTACATGGTCGTTAAAACAGGCTATGTAACCGACGCTGGACAAATGGAACGCGAGGATGCGGACGGCAAGCAATATCGCGAATGGCATCAGGGCCAGTGGATGGTGAACCACCAAATTCGCGTGGTTCAGACCGCAGCAAAATATAAGGTCGGCATTGACAGCCATGAGCCAGTGAAAGGCACTGGCCTGCACCGTACGTATCCAAACTGGGTGGCGCGCGAAGGCATGCGTGGGATGGAATATAACGCATGGGGCGGCAAAAACCCGCCCGAGCATGAAGCAAATGTTGTTTTCACGCGCATGCTTGAAGGGCCGATGGATTTCACGCCGGGCATCTTGAGCTTGAAGGGTGAACGCGACAGCGACATATTGTCGACCATCGCGAAGCAGTTGGCACTATATGTCGTCATTTACTCGCCCGTGCAGATGGTGGCCGATACGCCCGAAAATTACGCCAAATATCCCGAGGCCATGAAGTTCATTCGTGATGTACCCACTGATTGGGAAGATACCCGCGTACTCAATGGTGAGATAGGCGATTTTGTGACTATTGCGCGCAAGGAACGTAGCGGTAAAAACTGGTATGTTGGTGCCGTGGGCGATGAGGAAGAACGCAATGTGACCTTCAACCTGAATTTCCTGACGCCGGGCAAGAAATACACTGCGGAAATCTACCGCGATGGCGACGATGCGGATTACCGCACTGAAAAGCGCCACTCGATAGCCATTGAACGCCGCACGTTGACGAGCGCTGACAGCCTTAACATGCGCATCGCACCCGGCGGCGGGTTTGCAATCCGCTTGGTCGAGGGTTAATGATTAGGTTACGCCGTCGGTCTTTGTTAGCCGCGACAGCCATGCTCGTAGCAGCGCTGCCGTTCGGGCCCTCGACGCAACTTTTGGCACAGGATCAGGGACGCTTTGTTGACTTGGGCCCCGTCACAACCAGCCAGATCGCACCGCCCAAGGTCGTTGTCTGGCTTCCACCAGGCTATGACGCAAGCAAAGGCCGCTATGGCGTTGTATATATGCATGACGGCCAGAATCTGTTCGATCCGAAGCGGTCAAGCTTCAACAAGGTGTGGGCAGCGGATAAATCGGCTTTGCGGCTGATTGCATCCAATAAAGTCGCGCCGTTCATCATCGTTGGCATTGACCAACCCGGCGAAGACCGGTGGCGGCAGTATTTTCCTCGGTCAATGCTCGATTATGTCTCGCCAGAAACGCGCGCAAAGCTAGAGGCACGGGGCAATAGCAAGTCATTAATTGCCGATGCTTATCTGCGGTTTATTGTGTTCGACCTTAAGCCCCAAATCGACCAGATGTTTCGGACCAAGAAAGACCGGTCGCACACTGGAATTATCGGCTCCAGCATGGGTGGTCTCATCTCGCTTTATGCGATCAGCAAATATCCCGATGTGTTTGGCACGGCGGGCGCGGTTTCGACGCATTTGCCGTTGGACGATCCCAATTGGGCACAGGCAGAGCGGCAGGACATTTTTGCAGCATGGCGACACTTTGTGAAGCAAGACTTGGGCAAGCCAAAGAGTCGCCGGATCTGGTTTGACCATGGCACAGAAACGCTGGATGCCTTTTACCAGCCCTATCAAGAAAATCTCGACGCCGCTTTGGTCGCCAATGGATGGAAGAAGGGTAAGGATTTTCAAAGCACAGTCTATGTCGGCACACCGCATGAGGAAAATGCGTGGGCTGCGCGTATGGATGATATCTTTGGCTGGATGCTTCAGGGGCGCTAATGGCTGACGCACCGCTTCGCTTTGTGATATTGGGTGGCGGCACTGCGGGTTGGATGACAGCATGCTTGCTGGCGCAGAAATGGCCGCAGTATGACATCGTTGTCGTGGAATCGCCCGACATTGGCATCATTGGCGTGGGCGAAGGCTCAACGCCGCAGTTGAAGGCATTTTTCGATACGCTCGGCGTCGCTGAAGCTGATTGGATGCCCAAGTGCTACGCGACCTACAAAGCCGGCATTAGCTTTCAAAACTGGTCCGAACGCCCTGGTTTCGAAAAATATTTTCATCCGTTTCATTCGGCATTGGATCACCTTACGGATAATAAATTTTTCTTCCAAACCCGCGCTCGCCGCACTGGCCGCGATGTCGAGGCACATCCCGACCGTTTCTTCTTACTCGCCCGGATAGCCGCCGAACGCCGCGCGCCTGTAGCTGCGACGGACTATCCGCACGCAATTGGCTATGGCTATCATTTTGACGCCACGTTGGTCGGGCGGACATTGCGTGACCATGCTGTTGGCGTCCTTGGTGTCACCCATCTCGCACGCACTGTGAACCATGTACAGATCGACAACACAGGGCATGTAAAGGCTCTGCACATAGGGGATGATGAGGCGATAAAAGGCGACTTCTTTGTCGATTGCAGCGGCTTTGGCGGGACGATTATTCAAAAGGCATTGAATGAACGTTTCATCAGCTTTGGCGACAATCTATTCAACGATTCCGCAATTGCCATGCCGACGCCAAATGATGCTGGGGACATTCCCAGCGAAACAAAGGCAACCGCCTTGTCGACAGGCTGGGCATGGCGCATTCCGCTGACAAACCGCGCGGGTAATGGTTATGTGTATTCCTCGCGCTACATCGACCCAGACGTGGCTGAAACAGAGCTTAGGCGTCATTTGGGACTATTGGACAGCGAAACACCGGCTCGACACCTGAAAATGAACGTTGGTCGGCTGGAGCGGTGCTGGGTTGGCAACTGCCTCGCTGTTGGCCTTTCGCAAGGTTTTATTGAGCCGCTTGAGGCGACCGCGCTGCATATTGTGCAAGCCACAGTAGAAGGCTTTATCGAAGCCTTTGAGAAAGGTGGGGCAACCAACCAATATGCAAACGAACTGAATTGGGGATTGGCAGATCGCATGGAAGGCATCCGTGATTACATTGTTGCCCATTATCGCATGAACCAACGGCATGACTCGGATTATTGGCGCGACAACGCCGGCAATTATGCCTTGTCGGACAATTTAAAAACTCTGATGACCGCTTGGTTCACAGGCGCCGATCTCACTGCCGAAATTCACAGCCTTGGCATTGGCCGTTATTACAGCGCTTTGTCTTGGCACTGCCTATTTGCAGGCTATGGCACGTTCCCATCAGATGACAAACTTTTGGTGTCTTTGGAGGGACTGGATTTGGCGAACCTTACCGAAATAGATGCATTTATTGCCAGTCAAGCGGCGAGGTTTCCGTCACACAAGCAGGCACTAAAAATTCCGTTAGGATAAACGGTTGTTGCTTATGATTGTTTGATAATGTCGGTTTACCGCATGTACACCCAAAAGCTGCCACGCCGTTTCTGGCCCAAAACAAGCCGGAAAACGAAGCCAGTCCGCTGTCCGCCTTCCACCCAAATTAGGTCATTCCCAGCCACGAGATTTTCCCCCAAAACTTGCCATGCAAACGGATGTTGCCCCGGGGACAGTTTCTGAACTGAAACCAGAATATCCGGTTCAATGTGTTCAGAATTTCTGGTGCCCCATAGACACCAAAGATGGGCACTCAAATCATTGGGAAATTTTGGTGCCGTTGCCGACGTGAACCCATTTTCATGGTGAGCAAGGTCGTATTCCGAGACATTCGCGACATTGAGCTTAGCAAATGCGTGTCTCCAAACGCGACATTCGTTTCGGCAGCAATCGCTAACATTGCTGCCATTCACCGCTCCGAAATTGATTATCAAAACCAGTCGTTCGTTCAGCGGGATTGCGCAACCCATGTATGATCGATTTTAGGGCCCCCACCGCCAACCCATTCGGCTGTTTTGTTGGGGGTCCGGACAGGCGGGCTTTGAAGAGCTGGACCCAAAAACGGACTTCAAAAAAGTGTTGTCCAGCTATTCACAAAATTCGGTCTCTCTGCCATTTGCTGCCACCAAGCTGGCAACCGTGGATAGCCCATTTAGTTTCTTCTTCGTTTGCTGTCGTCGGAGAAAACTATCATTGCGATTTTATCGCATCGGCGCTGGCGGCGAGATTGCTGATTGGTCTTAACCTATCCTTGAATGTCACCCGCGATTTAGGTCAATCGGATCGCTAAATAATCGGAGTTGGTCTAATGCGCTCCGATGCTCCTAAGACAGATACCCCATACGATTCGTGCGTTTCTAAGTTTTTTTGATATCGGTGGAGGTAGCAATGACTGACCTGCCCGTACCGTTGGAGCGCCGTTTCGAGACGGTATCACAGGATGTCGATGAAGCGCAGGCAGCCGACTATCTGGAGATGCTGGGCTACGGCAAGCTGATCGGCTGGCCGCAAATCGACGCGCGCTACAGAACGGTTGTTCTGGCCGCTGGTGGAGCGGGAAAAACCTTTGAGTTCGAGGCCCGTGCCAGATATCTTAACACACAGGGCCGCCATTCTTTTTTCATCCGCATTGAGGATGTTGATGGCGATTTCGAGAAGTCCTTCGAAATCGGCGATGCCGCGACATTCGAGAAATGGCGCTCTTCATCTGACGAGGCCTGGTTCTTTCTCGACTCTGTCGATGAAGCCCGACTTGCCCATCCGCGTGCATTTGAAAAGGCGTTGCGCGCATTCGAAGCAAAGATTGTCGACACCCAGGATCGTGCGCATATCTGCATCTCAAGCCGTCCCTATGCGTGGCAGCCGCGCCGGGATTTTGCCCTGGTAGACAAACTGTTCCCATCGGTGACGTTGAAACAGGAGCCGACCGGACAGGATGTCGATTTGGGCGATGAAACCGCAGCCGAAGACACGGGTTTGAAGGTGTACCAGCTCAAGCCGCTGGATCTGGACGAGATTCGCCACTTTGCTGCGCACCGGTCGGCATCGAGGATCGAGGAATTCATCATGGCTATCGAACGCGCCGACGTCATGGACCTCGCCGGACGGCCGTTCGATCTGGAGGGCTTAATCGCCAAGTGGAAAGACGACGATGCTTTGGGCAGCAGGTCTGCTCTTCTCCAGCACAATATTGCGGCCCGCTTGCGGGAGATCAGGCCGGAGCGAGAATGGCAGCAGCCGCTCGATCTCGAGCGCGCACGTGAGGGGGCGAGGTTGCTCGCAGCAGCCGTGCTGCTAACCGGTGAGCCGGGCATATATGTCCCCGATGAAAGTCACGAAAAGCCTGGAATCGACGGTGCGGAACTTCTTTCGGGCTGGGGCAATCAAAAGGACATTCGCGCGCTCCTGGAGCGACCGCTATTCAACGATGTGCTCTATGGAATGGTGCGCTTTCGTCACCGCGATGTGCGCGAACTTTTGGCAGCCGAATGGTTCGATGATCTGCTCAAGAAGGGCTATCGCCGTCAGGTCGAGGCCCTAATATTCCGCGAACAGTATGGCGAGTCGATTATCACGCCCCGAATGCGTTCGATCTTGCCTTGGCTGATCCTGTTCGACGAAGAAATACGCAGGAAGGCGCTTGAGCTTGAACCCGAAATCGCGATGGAAGGCGGCGATGTCGCTAGGCTTCCGCTCGATGAACGCCGGAAACTGCTCCATGATGTAATGAAGCGCCTGGTCAGCGGCGAAGGTGGCCGGTCCGTGAGCGACAACAGCGCCATCGCCCGGGTTGCGCAGGAGGATCTGGCGGACGACGCACTCAAACTGATCGAGCAATACGCGGATCATAACGACGCGATATTCTTTCTCGGTCGGCTCGTCTGGCAGGGGGATATGAAGGTTTGCGTGCCTGCCTTGCTGCGGATTGCGGCAGACTGCGAGCGCGGAAAATACGCCCGCATCGCCGCGACCCGTGCGGTCATGACATGTGGCGATGCAACGCAGAAACACCAGCTTTGGGCCGCGCTTCTGGACTCCGCGGACAAGCTGCCCCGCGAACTGCTGGCGGAAATCATCCAGAATTCCGCTGCGGATGCAGCGACGGTACGTATGCTCCTATCCAGTCTGGAGAAGCTGCCGCCCTACGTACGCTTTGAAGTGTCCGGCCTTGCACAGGCGATGCACGGCCTTATCGACAGGGTGGCGGTTAACAAGCATGGCACGGGCGGGCAGCCGCTGTTGGACTTGGTTACGGGTCTCAACGTTTTTTTGGAACGCGAGCCACATATGGAACGCCGCGAATGCCGCGTGTCGGAAGACCATGCCTGGATGCTCGCTCATGCCAGCCATGCCGCCGAGAGGCTGGTCTCCGCGCAGGTCGATGGCGCGCTGTCCCACGATGTGATCTCCGTCATGATGAAGATCCCCGCCGTGCGCTTCTGGCGTTCGGGGGATATCGACGAATACCGGACCAGGTTGCACGAACTAGTCCCAGCTTGGCCCGAGCTGAACGACACATTGTTCTGGGCAAGCATCCATCAGGCGCGAGAGCGAATGGAGACCAAGGATGAGCGTCTGACCACCCATCGTCAGGTCGCCTGGCTTGGACATTACTGGAAATTCGGTCCTGAGCGCTTCGACGACGTACTTGGCTTCATCCGCGATAACGCGGACGGACATGCGGACGATCCGCAGGTGGCGCTATCGCTTGCCTTCCAGATGTTTGTCGATGCCGACAAAACGCAGCCCCTGCTGGATGCCCTGCGGGAAACTGTTGCGGGCGATCCGGTACTGGAAGCCTATCTGGCAAACTGTCTGGACCCTCGGGAATCCGAGGACATGCGTAAGATGCGCGAGGACTCGGTCTCGCGCCACCAGAAGCGCGCAAAGGAAAAGCAGGAGCGCCAAAGAAATCGGTCCGAATGGATCGCAAAAATAAGGGCCAATCCCGAAATCATCGTCGATCCGCCGGGCCTGGAGCCGGGCCAGTTCAGCAACGACCAATACTGGCTGATGCAGGAAATCGAAAAGGACGAGATGCGGGTCAGTCGCGGCGAAGCTGCAAGCAACTGGCGCTCCCTCATACCCGAATTTGGCGAAGAGGTTGCCCGCGCGTTTCGTGATGCCGCTGTCGCCTTCTGGCGGACCTACAATCCCGCCCTACGCTCCGAAGGGGCTGACACCAGCACGATCCCCTATGCGCTAATTTTCGCCATGACCGGCCTCTCGATCGAAGCGCAGGAGCGCGAAGCCTTCACGGCAGGGCTGAGTCCGCAAGAGGCCGACCAGGCGCTGAGATATCTGACCTCTGAGCTCAACGGCTTCCCAGAATGGTTGGAGAGCTTTTACAAAGTCTTTCCAGAACAGGTGCTGGCCGCGGTTCGCAAAGAGCTCGAATGGGAGCTGGACAATAGCGGCCCCGGTACCTCACATCACTATATACTCCATGATCTGGTCTATTACGGATCATGGCTGCATGGCGCGCTGGCACCTAGTTGTTTAGTCCCGGCATTTGATGGTGTATTATTCAGCCATCAATGGAAGGACTCGCTATGGGACAAATTCTACACGGGAGCGCCCGCACGACAG